>JAESGV010000075.1_pt1 | contig 204121 bp, 171 predicted proteins | sample 9269781 | NCBI WGS metagenome assembly JAESGV01 (sample SAMN15741586, study PRJNA653496) | algae metagenome | isolation source: Tildeniella torsiva UHER 1998/13D and co-occurring heterotrophs from... | place: Slovakia: Slovak Paradise National Park, Hrabusice, Kosice Region | collected 2000-01-01 | reverse complement strand
GCCAGGAAGCTTCTCGTCACCGCAAACGCCATCATCCGCAATGACACCGTCTTCCAGGCCTGACCGCCACGACGACACAGTTGCCGGCTCGGCGGTCGGCTGCGCCTCCCTTGGCCGGGGTGACGACGGAGGGATTGCAAGCCGATGAAGCGAGAGGACCGGTGGAGGACACTTCTCTCCGACTGCCGACTGCCGACTGCCGACTGCCGACTGCCCACTGCCTACTGCCTACTGCCCGCTGCCGACCTCCGCGAACTCCACCCGCCGATATCCCTGGAAATACAGCAGCGCCGTGAGGTCGCCGTGGTCGACGCGGGCGTCGGCTTCCGCCGCCACCGCCGGTTTGGCCCGGAAGGCGACGCCGAGGCCGGCGTCGCGGATCATCGCGAGGTCGTTGGCGCCGTCGCCCACCGCGAGCGTCTCCGATAGGGACAGGCCGAAGCGGGCGGCGAGCCGGTGCAGGCGGTCGCGCTTGGCGTCCTGGCCGAGGATCGGTTCAGTGACGCGGCCGGCGAGGCGGCCCGCCTCGACGATCAGCTCGTTGGCGTTGTGCTCGTCGAAGCCGAGGGCGGCGGCGACGCGCTCGGTGAAGACGGTGAAGCCGCCGGAGACGATCGCCGCGTAGCCGCCGTGGGCGCGCATCGTGGCGGCGAGCGTGGCGGCGCCGGGCGTGGCGCGGATGCGCTCGCGGAACACCTTCTCCACCACGCCGGCGTCGAGGCCGGCGAGCAGCGCGACGCGCTCGCGCAATGCCGGCTCGAAGGCGATCTCGCCGCGCATCGCCCGCTCGGTGATCGCCGCGATCTTCGGCTTCAGGCCGAGCTCGTCGGCAAGCTCGTCGATGCACTCCTGGCCGATCAGGGTCGAATCCATGTCGGCGACGAGAAGCCGCTTGCGGCGGCCGCCGGCCCGCTGCACGAAGACGTCGACCGGCCGGCCGGCGAGCGCCGCGCGGATGGCGTCCTCGACGGCGCGGAACGCCGCGCGGGTGGCCGCGGCGTCGTCGCCGGAAGCCGCGCCGGTGGTGGTGAAGGCGAGGTCCGCGGCGATGCCGGGGGCGAGCACCGTCGCGTCGGCGGGCGCCGGCAGGGCGGCGGCGGCCGCGGCCAGCGCAGCGTCGTCGACAGCGGGCGCGGCCGGGTTCGAGACGAGGGTGGCGACGAGGGTCATGCAGGATTTCCGGGGCCCGGGGATACGCGGGGAGGGGCGCGCGCGGGCGATCCTGATAGCGGGGCCGACCGCCAGCGGCAAGTCGGCGCTGGCGCTCGCCATCGCCGAGCGCACCGGCGGCCTCGTCGTCAACGCCGACGCCATGCAGGTGTACCGCGAGCTCCGCATCCTCACCGCCCGGCCGTCGGCGGAGGAGGAGGTGCGGGCGGAGCACCGGCTCTACGGCCACGTGCCGGCGTCCGAAGTGTACTCCGTCGCCCGCTGGCTCGCCGACGTGGCGCCGGTGCTCGCGGAAGCCGCGGCGGCGGGCCGGCCGGCGATCGTCGTCGGCGGCACCGGGCTCTATTTCGAGGCGCTGACGCGCGGGCTCGCCACGGTGCCGGAGATCCCCGACGCGGTGCGCGAGAAGGTACGCCAGCAGGCGGCTTGCCTCGGGCCGGTCGGGCTGCATGCGCGGCTCGCCGCCCGCGATCCGGCGAGCGCGGCGCGGCTGCGCGACAGCGACCCGCAGCGGCTGATGCGGGCCTTGGAAGTGTTCGAGGCGACCGGCCGCTCGCTCACCGAGTGGCAGGCCGAGCCACCGCCGGCGCCGCTGCTGCCGGATCCCGCGGTGGGCGTCGTCATCGGCCCTGACCGTGCCTGGCTCCACGCGCGCATCGCCGAGAGATTCGAGGCGATGGTGGCGGCGGGCGGCGTCGCGGAGGCGGCGGCGTTCGCGGCGCGCAGACTCGATCCGGCGCTGCCGGCGATGCGGGCGATCGGCGTCGCGCCGCTCGCGGCGGTGGCGCGCGGCGAGGCCGGGCTGGAGGAGGCGATGCGGCGCGCCGTCACCGACAGCCGCCGCTATGCCAAGCGGCAGGAAACCTGGTTCCGCAACCGCATGGGCGACTGGGCGCGCGTCGCGCCGCGCAACATTGCGGAAGCTGCGGAGACAATCTCGCAATATCCGGAAATCACCGCTTGACCGGCCCGGGGGCCGCGTCTACGGTCCGCCGCGAAATCGACGGGAACACCGATGTCCATGCAGGCTCTTATTGTACTCGGAAGGCGCGCCGCCGGGATGGTATGACCATCCGGGTCTACGGTGGTGCGCACACGCAAGGCTCCTTCGGGGGCCTTTTTTGTTGCCCGCGCGACAGGCGGGCGGAGACGGCGGGAACAGCCGAGCCGGAGAGAAGACGATGACGCGGGAGATGACGGGTGCCGAGATGGTCGTCCAGGCGCTGGCCGATCACGGGGTCGACACGCTGTTCGGCTATCCAGGCGGGGCGGTGCTGCCGATCTACGACGAGATCTTCCAGCAGGAGAAGGTCCGCCACATCCTGGTGCGCCACGAGCAGGGCGCCGGCCACGCCGCCGAGGGCTACGCACGCTCGACCGGCAAGCCGGGCGTCTGCCTCGTCACCTCCGGCCCCGGGGCGACGAACATCGTCACGCCGCTCACCGACGCGCTGATGGATTCGATCCCGCTCGTCGTGCTGACCGGCCAGGTCGCCACCCACCTGATCGGCAACGACGCCTTCCAGGAGTGCGACACCGTCGGCATCACCCGGCCGTGCACCAAGCACAACTGGCTGGTGAAGCGCATCGAGGACCTGCCGCGCATCTTGCACGAGGCGTTCTACGTCGCCACCAGCGGCCGGCCGGGCCCGGTGGTCGTCGACATCCCGAAGGACATCCAGTTCACCCGCGGCGTCTATACCGGCCCGAAGAACGTCGTCCACAAGACCTACCGGCCGAAGGTGAAGGGCGACCTCGGGTCGATCCGCGCCGCCGTCGAGCTGATGGCGAACGCCAAGCGGCCGTTGTTCTACACCGGCGGCGGCGTCATCAACTCGGGGCCGGCGGCGAGCCAGCTGTTGCGCGAGCTCGTCCGGCTGACCGGCTTCCCGATCACCTCGACGCTGATGGGGCTCGGCGCCTTCCCGGCCTCCGACCGGCAGTGGCTCGGCATGCTCGGCATGCACGGCACCTACGAGGCGAACCTCGCGATGCACGATTGCGACGTGATGATCTGCGTCGGCGCGCGCTTCGACGACCGCATCACCGGCCGCCTCGACGCCTTCTCGCCGGGCTCGAAGAAGATCCACATCGACATCGACCCGTCGTCGATCAACAAGACGGTGAAGGTCGACGTGCCGATCGTCGGCGACGTCGCGCACGTGCTGGAAGACATGGTGCGGCTGTGGCGGGCGGAGGCGCACGCCGCCGACCGCAAGGCGCACGAGCGCTGGTGGAGCGCCATCGACGGCTGGCGGGCGAAGAAGAGCCTCGCCTACCGCCGCCGCCGCGACGTCATCATGCCCCAGTACGCCATCGAGCGGCTCTATGCGCTGACGCGCGACAAGGACGTCTACGTGACGACCGAGGTCGGCCAGCACCAGATGTGGGCGGCGCAGTTCTTCAAGTTCGAGGAGCCGAACCGCTGGATGACCTCGGGCGGCCTCGGCACGATGGGCTACGGCCTGCCGGCGGCGATCGGCGTGCAGCTCGCCCACCCGAACAGCCTCGTCGTCGACATCGCCGGCGACGCCTCGGTGCTGATGACCATGCAGGAGATGTCGACGGCCGCGCAGTACGACCTGCCGATCAAGATCTTCATCCTCAACAACCAGTACATGGGGATGGTGCGCCAGTGGCAGCAGCTCTTGCACGGCAACCGGCTGTCGCACTCCTACACCGAGGCGCTGCCGGACTTCGTCAAGCTCGCCGACGCCTACGGCTGCCACGGCATTCGCTGCGACAAGCCGGACGAGCTCGACGATGCGATCGGCGAGATGATCTCGGTGAAGCGGCCGGTGCTGTTCGACTGCCGGGTCGCCAACCTCGCCAACTGCTTCCCGATGATCCCGTCGGGCAAGGGACACCACGAGATGCTGCTCGGCGAGGACATCACCGACGAGGAGCTCGCCGAGGCGATCGACGACGACGGCAAGATGCTGGTCTGAGGGGAATGCGATGCTGATGAAAGTCGAACCGAACAGGGGCCCGACGCCGATGCGCGCACCCGATCCGAGCGAGAAGCACACGCTGTCCGTCATCGTCGACAACGAGCCGGGAGTCCTCGCCCGCGTCATCGGGCTGTTCTCCGGCCGCGGCTACAACATCGACAGCCTGACGGTGTCGGAGACGCAGCACGACAAGCACGTGTCGCGCATCACCATCGTCACCACCGGCGCGCCGATGGTGATCGAGCAGATCAAGAGCCAGCTCGCCCGGCTGGTGCCGGTGCACCGCGTCGCCGACCTCACCGTCGGCGGCACGGCGATCGAGCGGGAACTGGCGCTCGTCAAGCTGATCGGCCGCGGCGAGGCGCGGGTCGAGGCTCTGCGCCTTGCCCAGGCGTTCGCGGTGAAGACGGTGGACGCGACGCTCGAATCCTTCATCTTCGAGATCACTGGCGACACCGTGGAGATCGACCGCTTCATCGACCTGATGGCAGCGCTCGGCACGGTGGAGGTGTCGCGCACCGGCATCGCCGCCATTGCGCGCGGCGCGGAAGGGATGTGATGGTGCCCCCCATGGTGGAATCGCACCACAGGGGGTCGCGTGAGGTGGTGGAGAAGGCTCAGGCGGACACTGTTCGGCCCCCGCTCGCACGCTGACGGCGGGCGGCGCGAGCGGCGCGCCGAGCGGGCGGACGCCGCGGCCGTGGAGCGGAGGCGGGTCGCCAGGATCGAGGCGCGGGAAGCGGAGAAGCAGCAGCGGGAGGTGACGGAGCGGGCTCTCGCCGCCCTGCGCGAGAGGGCGCGGCTGCGATACCGGGAGGCCCCGCGCGCGGTGCAGGCAGGGCCCGATTTCATCTGCATCGGCATGCAGAAGGCCGGCACCATCTGGCTCTACGACCAGATCGGCAATCACCCCGACATCTGGCAGCCGCCCATCAAGGAGCTGCATGCGCTGACGAGCAACCCGACCGAGCGGACGGTCGCCGGCTTCATGCGCCGGCACGACGCCGACCCCGACCGCCTGAACGAGCAGCGGATCGAGCGGGGACGCCGCACGCTCGACGAGGCCGATGTCGCCTTCGTGCGCACGCTGGCGACGATGACCGACAAGCCGCCGCGCCTCGACGCCTATGCCGAGCTGTTCGCAGCGAAGCGGGAACGCCTGTCGGGCGACATCACGCCCGGCTACAGCTCGCTCAACGTGGAGACGATCAAGACGGTGGCGGAGACCTTCCCCGAGACCCGCATCGTCTTCCTGGCCCGCGAGCCCGTCGATCGCGCCTGGTCCTACGTCTCGATGAACGTGCGGCGCAAGACCTCAGACCGCGATGCGACCGTCCGCATCGACGACTGGTCGTCGCTGGAGGCGATGTTCGCGGAGCGCAAGACCTCCATCCGGTCGCATCCCTCGGCGATCGTCCGCCGCTGGCAGCCGCATTTCGGCGATCGCTTCGGCCTCTTCTTCTTCGACGATCTGCGCGACGATGCGCACGGCCTGCGCCGCCGCGTCGGCGCGTTCATCGGAGTGGACCCCGGCCGGTTCGAGGACCTGCCGGCCGAGCACAATCGCAAGTCGGCGCGAAAGAAGGTCGAGATGAGCGACGAGATCCGCGAGCGTCTCGTCGCTCACTTCGCCAGGGAGATCCGCCGCAGTGCGGAAGAGCTCGGCGGCCGCGCGCGCGAATGGCCCGCCCGCTACGGACTTTGACGTCCCCGCGTTGCTTCGGGCCGCCGACCGGCCTATACGCGCGCGTGATCTCCGCCGGCCGCCGCCGGTCCTCCACCCCTCCGCCCAAGCAAGGACAGAAGAACGATGCGCGTCTACTACGATCGGGATGCCGACCTGAACCTCATCAAGGGCAAGAAGGTCGCCATCGTCGGCTATGGCAGCCAGGGCCACGCCCATGCGCTGAACCTGCACGACTCGGGCGTCAAGGAGGTGGCGGTGGCGCTGCGCCCGGGCTCCGCCACGGCGAAGAAGGCCGAGGCCGCCGGCCTGCCGGTGATGAGCCCGGCGGACGCCGCCAAGTGGGCCGACGTGGTGATGATGCTCACCCCCGACGAGTTGCAGGGCGACATCTACCGCGAGAGCCTCGCGCCCAACATGAAGGAGGGCGCTGCGCTCCTGTTCGCGCACGGCCTCAACGTCCACTTCAACCTGATCGAGCCGCGCGCCGACCTCGACGTGCTGATGGTCGCCCCGAAGGGCCCCGGCCACACGGTGCGCTCGGAGTACCAGCGCGGCGGCGGCGTGCCGTGCCTGATCGCCATCGCGCAGGATTCGTCGGGCAACGCCCACGACCTCGGCCTCTCCTATGCGAGCGCCATCGGCGGCGGCCGCGCCGGCATCATCGAGACGAGCTTCCGCGAGGAATGCGAGACCGACCTGTTCGGCGAGCAGGTCGTGCTGTGCGGCGGCCTGGTCGAGCTCATCAAGGCCGGCTTCGAGACGCTGGTCGAGGCCGGCTACGCGCCGGAGATGGCCTATTTCGAGTGCCTGCACGAGGTGAAGCTGATCGTCGACCTCATCTATGAGGGCGGCATCGCCAACATGAACTACTCGATCTCCAACACCGCCGAGTTCGGCGAGTACGTCACCGGCCCGCGCATCATCACCGACGAGACGAAGGCGGAGATGCGAAAGGTGCTGAAGGACATCCAGTCCGGCAAGTTCACCCGCGACTGGATGCTGGAGAACAAGGTCAACCAGACCTCGTTCAAGGCGACCCGCGCCGCCATGGCCGCCCATCCGATCGAGGACGTCGGCGCCCGGCTGCGCGACATGATGCCGTGGATCAAGGCGAAGGCGCTCGTCGACAAGACGAAGAACTGAGCGCGCGCGCCGACCGTCTTCCCGGCCGGCGACCGGTCCGGCCCGCGATGCGGGCCGGGTCAGGTCTGGGCGAGCGCCGGTTCGACCGGCACGGTTTCGAGCCGCAGCGGGAACGACAGCCTGACGCGGGTGCCGTGCTCCACCGGATCGAAGACGATCTCGCCGCCGAGCTTCGCCGCCATCGCCGCGACGATGCGCCGGCCGAGGCCGGTCGAGCGGGGCGGCTGTCCGGTGTCGATGCCCACCCCGTCGTCCTCGACGACGAGGTCGCAGTGCGTCCCTTCGCGGCAGCCGAAGCGCACCCGCACCGGTCCGCTGGCGCCCGGATAGGCGTACTTCTGGGCGTTCAGGATCAGCTCGGTGACGACGACGCCGAGCGCCACGGCGCGGTCCGGCTCGATCTCGATCGGCTCGGATTCGACGGAGATCATCGCCGACGAACGGTCTGCGTGGCCGGCGAGTCGGATGTCGGAGACGAGCGCGCCGAGATACTGGTCGACGCCGACGGTGTGCACCTGGCCGGAGGCGTAGAGCCGCCGGTGAACCTGCGCCACGGCGATCACCCGGTTGCGCGCCTCCGACAGCGCGTCGCGGATCTCCGGCGTGCCCGCGGCGTTCGACTGCAGCTGCAGCAGCGCGGCGATCAGCTGGAGGCTGTTGCCGACGCGGTGGTTGACCTCGTTGAGCAGCACCGCCCGCTCGGTGGCGAGCGCCTCGAAGCGGTCGCGCGACGCCCGGACTTCCGCCTCGGCGGCGTCGCGCTCGCGCCGCACGCGGACGGCCTCCTGCGCGCCCTCGATCGCCGCCTGCAGGAGCTCAAGGAACTCGCCCTGGATGTCCTTCACGACGTAGTCGACGGCGCCGGCCTTCAGCGCGGCGACGGCGATGCGGCCTTCCTGCGTTCCGGTGACGTAGACGACGGGCGGCGGATCGGCCATGCGGCGGATCTCGGAGAGCGTCTCCAGCCCGTCGCGCCCCGGCATGTAGTGGTCGAGGGCGATCACGTCGACGCCGCCCTCGCCGATGCGGGCGATGCCGGCGTTACCGTCGGGGGCCGTCTCGACCTTGTAGCCGCGCCGCTCGAGGTGCTTCTGGACGAGCCGGGACAGCCCGGCGTCGTCGTCGATGTAGAGCACCCGGACCGCCTTGTCGCTCATCACTCCGCCTCGGGGACCTGGATGACCGCAAAGAACAGGCCGAGCTGACGGATGGCGTTGGCGAAATTCTCGTAGTTGACCGGCTTCGTCACGTAGACGTTGCAGCCGAGGTCGTAGCAGCGCTGGATCTCCCGCTTGTCGTCGGTGGTGGTCAGCACCACGACGGGGATGCGCTTCAGGTGCTCGTTCTCCTTCACCCGCTTCAGGATGTCGATGCCGGTCATGTCCGGCAGGTTGAGGTCGAGCAGGATCAGCAGCGGCTTGCCGCGGTTGACCAGTGCGGTGCCGTCGGCGCCGAACAGATAGCGTACCGCGCCGGTGCCGTCGCGGAACGGCACGATCTCGTTGTTGACGCCGGCACGCCGGATGTTCTTCTCGATCAGCCGGGCGTGGCCTTCGTCGTCTTCGATCATCACGATGGTAACGGGAACGGTCATCCCGGCTCCTCCTGCAGTCGCTCCTGCGGCGCCGCCACCCAGCGGCGCGGCAGCCGCACCGTGAACGTCGTGCCCTGGTTCAGTTCAGATGTGAGCGTGATGGTGCCGCCGAGGCGGCGCACCAGCGTCTTCACGTGGGCGAGGCCGATACCTTCGCCGGGGCGATCCTGCACGCCGGCACGTCGGAAGAGCTCGAAGACCCGCTCGAGATCGCGCGCGTCGATGCCGCGGCCATTGTCGCTCACGTCGTAGACCACCGAGCGGCCGTCGAAGCGTCCCGTCATTTCGATACGAGGCTCGGCCGCGGTGCCCTGATACTTGATGGCATTGTCGACGAGGTTGGTGAAGACCTGTTCGAGCGCCAGCCGGTCGGTCTCGATCGACGGCAGCGATCCGATCGACAGCGTCGCGCCGGTCTCCTGAAGACGGTGCGCGAACGAGCCGGCGATCGCCTCGGCGAGTGCCTTGGCGTCGACGATCTCGGGGCGGAACTCCCGGCGCCCTTCCCGCGACAGCCGCAGGATGGCGTTGATCAGCCGGTCCATCTTGTCGATCGACGCCTTGATGAAGCCGAGCGCCTCCCGGAAGTCGGCGGCGAGCGCCTCGTCGGCGGCGGGGTCGGCGTCGGCTGCGGGCGCCTCGCGCAGTGCCGCCAAACGCGCGAAGACATCATCGCGCAGTGCTTCGAGCTCGCTGGTGAAGCCCATGATGTTGACGAGCGGCGCCCGCAGGTCGTGGCTGACGATGTAGGCGAAGCGCTGGATCTCGAGGTTCGCCTCGCTCAAGTCGGCGGTGCGCTCGGCGACGCGCGCCTCGAGGTCGAGGTTGGCCGTGGCGAGCGCCGCGTGCGCCTCGGCGAGCTGGCGGGCCGAGCGTCCGACGACGTAGACGGCGATGCCGGCGACGCCGAGGATGATGAGGATACCCAAGGTGGTGACGGCGATCAGCGCGAGGCTCGAGAGCCGCGCGGCACGCGAGCGCTCCGCGAACTCGCGCCGCTCCGCCTCGCGCATCTCATCGAAGCCTTCGACGATGCCGTCCATGATCGCTTCGCCGCGGCCGCTGCGCACGACGGCGACGGCGCCGGCCGCATCGCCGGCCTGGGCGAGCGCCACGGTCTCGGCGAGTTCGGCGAGCTTCTGGTCGATCAGCGGGGCGACAGCCTCGAGGCGGGCCAGCTGCTCGGGATCGTCGCCGACGATCTCGCGCAGCCGCTGCAGCCCAGGCCCGACGAGGGCGACCGATTCTTCGTAGATCTGCAGCATCTGCTGCTCGCCGGTGAGCAGATAGCCGCGCTGATAGCTCTCGGTGCGGCGCACGCGCGCCTGTTGGGTGGTGATGTCGTACTGGACGGCGACGCTGTCTGCGACCGCGGCGGCGTCTTCCTGCGACTTGAAAACCAACCAAGCCGACGTCGCGCCGATGGCGGCGAGCACGAGGAAGCCGACCAGCAGCAGCAGCGGCTGACCGGTATACCAATGCGGGCGGTAGACGACGGTGCGGGGCAAGGGCCGGGAACACTCGCGGGAACGTTGACGGCACGCATGGCACGCCAAGCCGGGAGGCCGAAATTCCGGCCGTCCCGACGCGGCGTCGCATGCGTGCAGGCCATCAAACGCCGGCCCCGCGGAAAGGTTCCGGGCGAACGACGCATTTCTTGTCCTATCGCCCCGAGGGCGCGGGTCGGGTTAGCCGTCGCTCTCGAACGCCCGTTGCGCGGCCATCCGGTGCTCGTCGGTGATGTGCGCCCGCACCAGGCCGAGCATGCCGAGCAGCACCGTCACGTCGTCGGTGAATCCGATGCCGACGAGGATGTCGGGAACGACGTCGACCGGCAGGACGAAATAGGCGAGCGCCCCCAGCAGCATCGCCCGCACCCGGAACGGCGTCCGCCGGTCGAGCGCGCAATAGTACGCGGCGACCAGTTCCTCGGCGAACGGGATGTGGCTGGCAGCGCGCTTCAGGGTCGGCCAGAAGCCCCTCCGCACCTTGCGCTCGTTGCGTTCGGCGCGCGCCTCGTGCTCGAAGCCGCCATAGGCGGTGTCGGTATCGAAGGCGCCGCCGTCGAACGGCGGGGAGGCGGTACGGTTGGGCATGCGACACTCCCTGGCTCGGGGGCTGAACGCCGGTGACCCGGCTTTGGTTCGTGTCTCAGATGGCCTTTCCGACGGGGCGCGACAAGTGTATCGGCGGGGTCGCTGCGCGGCGTCATCGCTGGTGACGGCGCGCGGCGGCGGGTGCTACCACCGCACGACTGGCATCCGTTGTGAGAGCGAGCATCCGTCATGGACCGAGCCGAGCCCGCCCGGCGACAGCCCGCGTCCTCGCGACCGGTCGACGAGACGACCGACCGTCGCATCGGCGTGCTGTTCGTCTGCCTCGGCAACATCTGCCGCTCGCCGCTTGCCGAAGGCGCCTTCCATCATGTGCTGGCGGAGCGCGGACTGGCGGATCGATTCCGGGTCGATTCGGCGGGCATCTCCGACTTCCACGAGGGCGAGCCGCCGGACCGGCGCGCCATTGCCGTCGCGAAAGCGCGCGGCATCGACATTTCCGGCCAGCGCTCGCGGCCGGTGCAGACGGGCGACTTTCTCGATTTCGACTGGATCCTGGCGATGGACGGGGCGAACCTCACCGCCCTCGACGGACGGGCGCCGGACCATGCGACCGCGCATGTCGGCCTGCTGCTCGAGGTGGCGGAGGGTCGGCCGGCGGCGGTGCCGGACCCCTACTATGACGGGCCGGCAGAGTTCGACGCGGTGCTCGACATGGTCACCGCGGCGGCGGAGCGGCTGGCGGACCGGCTCACCCAAGCGGTCGATCAGGCGGCCGGCGGCGTGCCGCCGAAGCGGCGCTCGACGTAGGTCTCGACCATCTGCTTGAACTCGGTGGCGATCGTCGGCCCGCGCAGCGTCGCCGCCTTGGCGCCGTCGATGAACACCGGTGCGGTCGGCGTCTCGCCGGTGCCCGGCAGCGAGATGCCGATGTCGGCGTGCTTCGATTCCCCCGGTCCGTTGACGATGCAGCCCATCACCGCGACCTTCAGCGTCTCGACGCCGGGATAGGTCTCGCGCCACACCGGCATGCGCTCGGTGAGGTGCGCCTCGATCTCCTTGGCGAGCTCCTGGAACACCGTCGAGGTGGTGCGTCCGCAGCCGGGGCAGGCGGAGACCACCGGCACGAAGGCGCGGAAGCCCATCGTCTGCAGGAGCTCCTGGGCGACCTTCACTTCCAGCGTGCGGTCGCCGCCGGGCTCGGGGGTGAGCGAGATGCGGATGGTGTCGCCGATGCCGTCCTGCAAGAGCACGCCGAGGGCGGCGGCGGAGGCGACGATGCCCTTCGAGCCCATGCCGGCCTCGGTGAGGCCGAGGTGGAGCGCATAGGGGCCGCGGCGGGCGAGCTCGCGGTAGACGGCGATCAGCTCCTGCACCTGGCTGACCTTCGCCGACAGGATGATGCGGTCGCGCGAAAGCCCGATCTCCTCGGCCCGCTCGGCCGACAGGATGGCGGAGCGGACGATCGCCTCGCGCAGCACCGCCGGCGCCGGCATCGGGGCGGGCGCGCGGGCGTTCTCGTCCATCAGCAGCGTCAAGAGCTCCTGGTCGAGCGAGCCCCAGTTGACGCCGATCCTGACCGCCTTGCCGAGCTTTGCGGCGAGCTCGACGATCGACCCGAACTGGCGGTCGCGCTTCTCGCGGAAGCCGACGTTGCCGGGATTGATGCGGTACTTGGCGAGCGCCTCGGCGCAGGCCGGATGATCGGCGAGCAGCTTGTGGCCGACATAGTGGAAGTCGCCGACGAGCGGCACCGGCAGCCCCATGCGGGCGAGCCGGTCGCGGATCACCGGCACCGCGGCGGCCGCCTCCGGCCGGTCGACGGTGATGCGGACGATCTCCGAGCCGGCGCGGGCGAGTGCGGCCACCTGGCGGACGGTGCCTTCGATGTCGGCGGTGTCGGTGTTGGTCATCGACTGCACGACGATCGGCGCGCCGGCGCCGACCATGACGCCGCCGACATCGACGCCGACGGCCGGCCGCCGCGGCGCCGGCCGCGCCTCGGTCGGTGCGGTGAGGCAGCCGCCGATCGGGGCGGCGAGGTCGGTGGTCGATGTGTGGGCGGTCATCGGCGTCTGTCCGGCTTGGCCTCGGTCAGGCGTGCCAGAGGCCCCGCCCGGCGTCAACCGCGCTTGACGGGCGCGTTGACGAACAACAGCCCCGTCACGACGAGGACGGCCGCCAGCGCGAGCGACAGCGTCAGCGGCTCGCCGACGAGCAGCACGCCGAAGCCGACGCCGAACACCGGCGTCATCGCCGTCGCCGCCTGCAGCGGCCCGGCCGGATGCCGGCTGACGAGACGGAACCAGATGACGAAGGTGACGAAGGCGACCCAGATCGTCTGGTAGCCCACCCAGCCGATGGCGGTCGCCGACAGCGGCCAGGCGATCGTCTCGCCGGTCAGCGCCACCGCGGCCCACGCCATCGTGGCCGAGACCACCAGTTGGTAGAGGATCACCTTCTCCGCCGGCGCGGTGCGCAGGCGGGTGGCGCGGATCATCAGCGTCGTCGCGCCCCACAGCGCACCGCCGGCGAGGCAGAACAGGTCGCCGAGCAGGCTCGCGCCGCTCGCCCCGGGCACCGGCACGCCGAGCGCCACCGCGACGCCGCAGAACGACAGCGCGAGGCCGAGCCACTGCACGCGCCGCAGCCGCTCGCCCGGCAAAAGCCAGAGCGCGCCGAGGGCGACGAAGAACGGCGCGGTATAGAGGAAGACGACGGAGCGGCTCGCCGACGTCCACGACAGCCCGAGATAGATCAGCACGAACTCGGCGCCGAACAGGAGCCCGATGCCGAGCCCGTAGAGACTGGTGCCGTCCGCCCGGAACACCCGCACGCCGCGCGCCCGGGCGTAGGCGAGCATCAACAGGGCGCCGCCGGTGGAGCGGATCGCCATCTGGCTGAGCGGCGGGATCTCCGCCATCGCGAGCTTGATGCCGGCCTGCTGCAGCCCCCAGCTGGCGCAGAGCAGCACCAGCAGGGCGATGACGGTCGCGTCGAAGCTGCGGGCGGGCCGCGGGGCGGCAAATGGCATGGGGGGATGCTTGGCGGAGGCGAGGGAACGGGCGGAGCGTCAGGCGTCGGCCGGCGGCGCCGCCGCGCAGACGCGGCAGAGGCCGAGGATCTCCAGTGCAGCGGAGCGTGGACGGAAGCCCGCGGCGGCGCAGGTCCCCTCGACGTCGATGCCGACCGCGTCGGCCGCCACCTCGCCGACCTGGCCGCAGCGCTCGCAGATCAGGAAGACCAGCGGCCGGGCGGCGTCGTGCGGCAGGGCGCAGGCGACGAAGGCGTTGAGGCGCTCGATGCGGTGGGCGAGGCCGTTCTCGGTGAGGAAGGACAGCGCCCGGTAGACGGTGATCGGCGCCGGCCGCGGCCCGTGCTTCGCCAGCCGCTCGATGATGTCGTAGGCGCCGACCGGCGCGTGGCTGACGGCCAGCGCCTCGAGCACCCTGCGCCGGCCGGGCGACAGCGTCAGCCCGTTCGCCCGGCAGGTCGCCTCGGCGCGCGCCAGCATGTCGGCGGCGCAGGCGTGGTGGTCGTGACCGGCGGGCGGGAACAGCGCGGCCGCCGCCGCGCCGTCGGCCGTCGAGGTCCTGTCCCGGGTTCCGCCCGGCTGTCGTTCGCGCATCATGGCTCCACGTTAGCACGCTCCGCCGCGCCGCGTCGCTGCGGTGCGGCACCATCTGGCCCGCCATGCTGCACCGCGCTACAAGCAGCCTTCGGATGGTCGGAGAGACGAGATGCTGAAGGGCAGGAACGCCGTCGTGACGGGATCGACGTCCGGGATCGGGCTGGCGATCGCCCGCGCCTTCGCGGCGAAGGGCATGAACGTGACGATCAACGGCTTCGGCGAGGCCGCGGCGATCGAGGCGGAACGGGCGAAAATCGCCTCCGAGTTCGGCGTGCAGGCCGCCTATTCGCCCGCCGACATGTCGAAGGGCGACGAGATCGCGGCGATGATCACTGATGCCGAGAAGCGCTTCGGCACCGTCGACGTGCTCGTCAACAACGCCGGCATCCAGTACGTCGCGCCGGTCGAGGCGTTCCCGGTCGAGAAGTGGGACCAGATCATCGCGATCAACCTGTCGGCCGCCTTCCACGCGATGCGCGCCGCCGTGCCGGGCATGAAGGCGCGCCGGTGGGGCCGCATCATCTCGACCGCCTCGGCGCACGCCCTCGTCGCCTCGCCGTTCAAGGCGGCCTACGTCGCCGCCAAGCACGGCATCGCCGGCCTCACCAAGACGGTGGCGCTGGAGACGGCGACGTTCGGCATCACGGTGAACGCGATCTGCCCGGGCTACGTCTGGACGCCGCTCGTCGAGAAGCAGATCCCCGACACCATGAAGGCGCGCGGCCTCACCGAGGAGCAGGTGAAGCGCGACGTGCTGCTTGCCGCCCAGCCGACCAAGGAGTTCGTCACTGTCGAGCAGGTGGCGGCGTTCGCCTGCTTCCTGGCGAGCGACGACGCCGCCTCGATCACCGGCGCGATGCTGCCCATCGACGGCGGCTGGACGGCCGCGTAGAGCTTTCGCGTGCCTTTCCGGCGACGGAGCGGCGCCCGCAGGGGCGCCGTTCGCGCATCCGAGAAGACGACCTCTCCCGCCAGGCGACGGAACCTCCCATGCCCGAGACCCGCTTCGACGTGCTCACCATCGGCAACGCGATCTTCGACGTGCTCGCCCACGTCGAGGAGGACTTCCTCGTCGCCGAAGGCCTGACGAAGGGCTCGATGCGGCTGGTCGACACCGAGGAATCGCTGCGCCTCTACGGCAAGGTCGGCGCGGCGGTGCGCATCCCCGGCGGCTGCGCCGGCAACACCGCCTCCGGCGTCGCCTCGCTCGGCGGCCGCGCCGCCTTCGTCGGCAAGGTGGCGGCGGACGAGCTCGGCGACGCCTACGGCCACGACATGCGCGGCGCCGGCATCCACTTCGCGACGGCGGCGCTCGAGGGCGGCGCGCCCACCGCCCGCTCGATCATCCTGATCACGCCGGACGGCGAGCGCACGATGAACACCTACCTCGGCGCCTGCCAGGAACTCGGTCCGGCCGACGTCGACGCGGCGACGATCGAGGCCGCGGCGATCATCTACCTCGAAGGCTACCTGTGGGACCCGCCCGCCGCCAAGGAAGCGTTCCGGCGCGCCGCCGGCGTCGCCCACGCGGCCGGCCGCCGCGTCGCCATCACGCTGTCGGACTCGTTCTGCGTCGACCGCTGGCGGCCGGAGTTCCTGTCGCTCATCCGCACCGGCACGGTCGACACGCTGTTCGCCAACGAGCACGAGCTGAAGGCGCTCTACGAGACGGCGGACCTCGACACCGCGGTGGCGGCGGTGCGGGCCGACGCCGGCCTCGCGATCGTCACGCTCGGCGCCGCTGGCTCGATGGCGGTCACGCGGGAGGAAACCCACCACGTGCGGGCCCATCCGGTCGACAAGGTGGTCGACCTCACCGGCGCCGGCGACCTGTTCGCCTCCGGCTTCCTGTTCGGCCTCGCGCGCGGCCTGCCGCTGGCGGATTGCGCGCGCCTCGGCGGCATCGCGGCGGCGGAATGCATCGGCCACGTCGGCCCACGCCCGCAGGCGAGCCTCGCCGACCTCGCCCGCCAGGACGGCTTCGAGATCTGAACGGTCAGCCTGCCGCCGCCCGGCGGCGAGATCTGAACGCTCAGCCTGCCGCCGCCCGCGGCGGTAGGCCGAAGCGCTTGCGGATGCGCGCGTCGAGCTGGTCGCGCACCAGGCGGTAGGCGTCGAGGATCTGCTCGCGCGAGCCGGTGGCGAGCGTCGGGTCGGCGGTCGGCCAGTATTCGACGTCGAGCGCCTGCGTGCGCGTCAGGTCGAGCACCCGGTGGTGCGCCTCCGGGGCGAGCGTGATGGCGAGGTCGAAATTGGTGTCCTCGAGGTCTTCGAGCGTCTTCGCGCGATGCGTGCCGATGTCGAGGCCGATCTCGGCCATCACCGCCGCGGTGAACGGGTCGAGGTCGCCGGGCCGCACACCGGCCGAGCGCACGTACATCGAGCGCGGAAACAGGTGGCGGGTGATGGCGGCCGCCATCGGCGAGCGCACGACGTTCTGGCCGCAGACGAACAGCACCGCGCCCGGACGCTCCGGCGTCACCGCCACGGCTGCTTCCGGGTCCCCGGACAGCGCTCAGCCCTTCCAGTGCAGGGCGCAGACCAGCGTGAACAGCCGTCGCGCCGTGTCGTGGTCGATCGCCACCTTGCCGTCGAGGCGGTCGCGCAGCACCCGCGAGCCCTCGTCGTGGACGCCGCGCCGGCCCATGTCGATCGCCTCGATCTGGCTCGGCGTGGCGGTGCGGATCGCCGCGTAGTAGCTCTCGCAGATCAGGAAGTAGTCCTTGACGATCTTGCGCAGCGGATTGAGCGACAGGATGTGGGCGGCCACCGGCGCGCCGGCCTCGTCGGCGATCTCCAGCACCAGCTTTTTCTCGAGGATGCCGATCGACAGCCGGTAGGGGCCGCCGGCGTGGCCGGCCGGGCGGAAGTCGGCGTCCTCCACGAGGTCCCAGATCGCCGCCGTGCGCTCGTGCTCGACGTCGGGTGTCGACCGCGCGATCGACGCCTCGTCGAGCGTCACGGCGGTCAGGCGGTAGCGGGGATCGCGGGCCTCGGGCATCGCCGGCAGACTGTCACAGGTTGAGGCGGATCGCCACGGAGCGCGCGTGCGCCTCGAGCCCCTCGGCGCGGGCGAGCGCGATCGCCGCGGGCGCCAGCGCGCGCAGGCCGTCGCCCTCGCAGCGCAGGATCGAGGTGCGCTTCATGAAGTCGAGCACGCCGAGGCCGGAGGAGAAGCGCGCCGAGCGCGCCGTCGGCAGCACGTGGTTGGAGCCGCCGACATAGTCGCCGATCACCTCCGGCGTCTGCCGGCCGAGGAAGATCGCCCCCGCGTTGCGCACCCGCGCACACAGCGGCTCGGGATCGGCGACGGCGAGCTCGAGGTGCTCCGGCGCGATGCGGTCCGACAGCGCCACCGCCTCGGCGAGGCTCGACAGCAGGATGACGGCGCCGTAGTCGCGCCAGCTCTGGGCGGCCACCGCTTCTCGCGGCAGCAAGGTCAGCTGGCGCTCCACCGCCGCTTCGACGGCTCTGGCGAGGCCCTCGTCGTCGGTCATCAGGATCGACTGGGCGGCGGTGTCGTGCTCGGCCTGGGCAAGCAGGTCGGCGGCGATCCAGTCGGGGTCGTTCTCGCCGTCGGCGATGACGAGCACCTCGGATGGCCCGGCGATCATGTCGATGCCGACGGTGCCGAAGACGCGCCGCTTGGCGGCGGCCACGAAGGCGTTGCCGGGCCCGACGATCTTCGCCACCGGCCGGATCGTCTCGGTGCCGTAGGCGAGCGCTGCCACCGCCTGCGCGCCGCCGACGCGATAGACCTCGTCGACGCCGGCGAGGCGGGCGGCGGCGAGCACCAGCGGGTTGATCACCCCGTCCGGCGCCGGCACCACCATGACGAGGCGGTCGACGCCGGCGACCTTCGCCGGCACGGCGTTCATCAGCACGGAACTCGGATAGCTCGCCGTGCCGCCCGGCACGTAGAGGCCGACCGCCTCGATCGCCGTCCAGCGGTGGCCGAGCTCGACCCCCAGGGCATCCGTGTAGCGGTCGTCGGCGGGCTTCTGGCGGCGGTGGTGCGCCTCGATGCGGTCGCGCGCGAGTTCGAGCGCGGCGCGCGTCGCAGGGTCGATCGATGCAGCCGCGGCATCGAGCTCGGCCTGCGTGACGGCGATGCCGAGGGCGGCGAGGTCGACGCGGTCGAAGCGCTGCGACAGGGCGATCAGCGCGGCGTCGCCGTCCTGCCGCACCGCAGCGATGATCTCCGCGGCGGCGGCATCGACCTCCTCCGACACCTCCCGCTTGGTGGCGAGGAAGGCTGCGAAGCGGGCCTCGAAGTCGGGATCGGCGGTCGACAGGCGGATCGCCACGGCGCGGCTCCAGGTCACGATCGGAAGAGCGGGTCGGCACGCCGGACGGCGCGGCCGTTTCCATAGTCGGTTTTCGCCGTCGGGTGAATGCGGTGCGGCGACGTGTGCGACCCTGAGCGGCCGTTTGCAGGGCCGTCGGGCGCCACGTTCAGGGCAAGGCGGGCAGGTCGAGGCGGACAGGTCGAGGCGGACAGGTCGCGCGCCGCCGAGCCGCTCCGCCTTCGGAGGCCCGGACGTCAGCCGATCTCGTGCTCGGGACGGGCGCGCGCGGCCCAGACGCCGCCGAGATCGGCGAGGCGGGCCTCGATGCACTCGACCTCGAGCCGCACGGCGCCACCTCCGGCGAAGGTGAGCACGACCGCGCCGGACGGCGCCAGCGCCGGGTCGGCGGCCGGCTCGAAGGTGACGGCGAGCAGCGAAAGCACCGCGTCCGGCACCTCGCGGCGGATGCGGGCGGTCTTCGCCGCGAGCACGCGGTCGAACTGCAGGGCGGCGCGCCGCCGCTCGCCGGTGCCGCGGCTACCGCGCCGGTCGGTCGTCTCCCAGGCGTAGCGATTCATGACGAAGGAGAAGCGCTTCTCGGCCGGCGCCCAGGCGAGATCGCCGACGCGCACGACGGCGTCCTGCACGTGCGCCGAGACGACCGCGAGGTCGTCGGCGTCGAGAGCGGCGAGCTTTGCGGTCGCGGACTTGGCCTCTGGCATGGCGGCGATCGGGGTCCGGGAGGGGTGGCGGGACCGGCGGCACCGAGCGGGTTCACCGGCCCGCCCTACCTAGTGTCTCGGGGGAGCCGCCGCAACGGCCGCCGGCGACTGCCTAGTGGACGAGAAAGTGCCGCCGCATGGCGGCGGGAAGGCTCGGATCGACCGTTCCCTCACGCCGCGACAGGGTCAGCCGGCGCAAGATCGCCACCGCATCGTCGCCGGGTAGGTCACCGATTGCCCGTCCGAGCTCGATCACGGACGCGCAGTACGCGTCTTCCCGCTCGGCCGGCACCTCGCTCGTCGCGAGGAGGGCAAGGCGCTCCGCTCCGATGCGCTCGGTAAGCGCGGCGTCGAGCCGCGCGACGGCCGCTTCGACCGCCGCGTCGGAGGGGACGGGGCGAAGGGAGGCGGTGGCGATCGCCCGCTCGAACACCTCCCCTTCGATCTTGCGCAGATCCTCGCTCACATAGGGCGTGCCGGCGACGTCGAAGTCGCCGCCGGTGGCGGCGAGGTAGCAGAGGCCCGAGGAAACCGCGCGGATGTCCTCGAGCAGTGCCGTGCTCAGGGCCGAGTACGCGACGAGCACCTCGTCGTCGGCATCGGACACGTGGGCGACGACGGCCGCACCGATCGACAAGCGGACGACGTCGGCGATCTCCGGCGCCGTTTTGCCCTCCTCGTAGGCGGCGAGGATGGCGTCGAGGGCCGCCTCGAAGGCGGCAGGAGATTTCTCCGCCAGCGCCGCGAAGGCCGGTAGTTCCTCCTGGAGCGGCTCGACGTCGGCGCGGGTGAGGTTGCCGCCATAGCCGGAGATGGCGAATTGCGAGCCGTCTGTCGTGTCCGTGGTGACGCGTGCCGCCCGGAGTTCCTCGTGGGTCGGGTACCACATCTCCTCGGCGGGAACGGCGATGCCGCGGTCGACGAAGGCGGGCTCGTAGCCCGCCTCGACGAGCGCGTCGCGCCATTCCCGGGCGCCCACCTTTGCGGCGGCTGCGTCGAACGCACCGAACGTCGGGCTGTGGAAGCCGATCGAGGCGTCCTGGGCGATCCAGCGCTTGCGGCCGGCGGCGAGAACGAGCGTGCAGGCGGACTCGCAGCTCGTCGGCACATAGGTGGCGAGGCGATGCGCGCGCACGAGCGCGTACATCTTCTCCGCCTCGGTGAAGCGGCCGCCGATGCTGCTGAGGTGGAGCACCTCGAGGTTCGGATTGCGGTCGAGCGTCTCGCGCAGGGCCTCGGCGGCGCCGAGCCGGATGCCGCCCGTGAATTCCGCCTCGCGGCCCTGCCGCATCACGCGGATGCTGAATTCGGGAAGGTCGGGATCGCGCAGCACGACGGCGTCGTAGACGTCGATCGCCTGCGGCACGCCGTTGCGCAGCACCTCCACGGCGGTCCCGACCACCGACATCACCATCACGGCCTTCGCCAGCGTCGACCACACCGGCCTCCGGCCGGCGGCCCGGCGCATGGCGGCATAGCGCGTCGCGGACCGCCAGGTGCCGACCACCTGCCAGGCCGCGACGGCGAGCGCGATCACCCAGCCAAGGCCGACCTCCGCGACATAGGCCGCCTCGGCGCCGATCGGCGCCCGCGGCAGCCCGCTCTCGACGGCGAAGATGGCGAGCCGGGCGGCGAACGTGCCGCCGAAGCCGATGACCCAGTAGGAAACCCACAGCGGCAGCTCGCCGCGCCAGTGGCGGGCGACGAAGTTGCCACGAGGCGGCGACGCGTCCGCGGGCGCCGTGTCGGATGCGGTCATCGCCCCGTGCTCTCGCGCGCCAGCCTCACTCTCACCCTCCGGTGATCTTCTGCAGGGGCCCAACGTAGTAGAGGTACCCCACCGACCGCCACGCAGGGCTTCGCCGCCCAGCCCCAGAGCGGCCTCCGCCCGCGCGCGCGCCGGCTCCGGTCGCCGTTCGTCGCGGCGCGCCAGGTGCCGACGCCGGCGAAAACCAATGCGGCGAGGTGGGCCACGGCCGTCAGCTGGAATATCGCAGCTGGGGCGTCCCAAAGCAGCCGCCGGCTGAGGGCGTCCAGGGCCAGCAGCATGCCGAGGACGGCGACGGCACTTCCGACGAAGAGGCCGACGCCGACGATCCAGAAGGACATCCACAGCGGCAGCTCGCCGCGCCAGTGGCGGGCGACGAAGCTCGAGCGGGATGGCCACGATGCCGCATCGGTCACGGTGATCGCAACGCTCCCGCATCGCTGGCAAGGCCGCCCCTTGGAAGGCGGCCGGTCGGGTCGGAGCCGGTGCGGATCGCACGACGCAGCCTGCACGCGGTCCGGTTGCACCCAGCGGAGCGCGAGCGGCACGGGCTGTCAAGCCCGCCGGAGCGGGACGCCGACGAAGGGGGGCAAATCTCAGGGGACGGGGTGGAATGGTACGGCTGCCTGGTCTCGAACCAGGGACCTTCGGATCCACAATCCGACGCTCTAACCAACTGAGCTACAGCCGCCCGTGTGCCGGGCGCGGCGCGTGCGTCGCGGCCGGCCGGCGAGCGCCGTCATAGGACCAACGGCGGGGCATTTCAAGCGCGACGGGCGGGCAGGGGCCGGGGCGGCGGCCGTACGGTGCTGCGGTGACGCGACCCCGCCGCCCGCGCCGGCCGGTCGCAGGCCGGAAGCCCACGCCGAGGGCGTCGGTGGCCGGCAGACGATTCCTCGGTCACGAACGCAGACGGCAGTCACGAACGCAGACGGCCGCCCTGAGGCGGCCGCGAACGCGTCTTGAACAAGCAACTGGCGGATCGGGCGGCCCGGGGGCCACGCCGACCGCGCAGTGATTTCCGTGTCAGGCGGCGGACTTGAAGTCCTTCGTCGCCTTCTGGAAGGCGTCCTTCATCGGCGCGCTGCTCTCGGTGGCGAGCTTCGAGGCGAGCTCCTGGAACTCCTTCGCCTGCGCGGTCATCGCCTCGAAGGCCTTGCGGGTGAAGGCGGTCTGCAGCTCGATCGCCTCGGACAGCGACTTCACGGCGACGATGTCGCGAGCGAACGCGAAGGTGGCGTCGGAGTTCGCCTTGACGGCGTCGATGGCCTTGAGGTTGAACGCGACGACGCCCTTGCGGGTCGACTCGTAGGTGTCCTCGAGCACGTCCGTCGCCTCTTCGGCGGCCGACTTCATCTTCTCGTAGGTCTCCTTCGCCTGGGCGACGCCCTTCTCGGCGAACTCGCGCACGGCGGCGGGCACTTCCACCGACTGCATGGCAAACGGTTCGGCGGTGAGGCTGGCGGCGGACGGCTTGCGGGCGGCGGTCTTGACGGTCTTCTCGGTCATGGTGGGCTCCTTGGCGGGCGCGGCGCCGCGGCGTTCAGCCGTCGGCATGAGACAAACCCGGGCACGCTCCACCGCAGGCGGCGGACCTTCCGGGCTACGGCCTCTCCCGGCCGTTGCACATCAAGATAGGAAGGCCGATATTGCATTGCAACATAATTTTGCACTGCACCATAAACTTTGCGGGGTGGTGACCCTTCCCCCTCGTGGGGGCAGTGACCGGCGCAGCCGGTCGGAGGGGCCGCCGCGCACGAACGCGGCGGTACGGCGTCTGAGACTGCCGAACCGCCGCCCGCCGTCGGCTGCGCCGCCGGCGGCCCTCCCCGGACCGCCTGCGGCGGCCCGACCCTCCCACGAGGGGAGGGTCGACCGAGCGTTCAGCGTGCCCCGCCATCCGGCGGCCTCGGCGGCCTCACCGCCGGTCGGGGGTCACCGACTTCATGGCGGTCGCGGCGGCGTCGCCGGCCGCCTTGGCGGTCGCCTCGCCGACGTGGCGGGCCTGCTCGGCCATCACCGCCATGCGGTCCTGCAGGTACTTCGCCTGCACCTCCAGCGCCTCCTGCACGCTCTTCGACTGCACGAGACGCTGCGCCAGCTGGAAGGCGGCGGCGACGTTGTCCTCGGCGGCGGCGAGCAACTGCTCATTGAAGTCGATGGCGCCGTCCTTGGCCTTCTTGGCCTGTGCGTCGACCGTCGTCACCGTCTTCTGCGCCGAGGCCATGAAGTCCTCGAACGCCTTGCGCGCCTGGTCCACCGTCGTCTCGGCGTAGCGCCGCATCTCCGGCGGGATCTCGAACTGTCCGGTCTTGTCGGTCGGCATGCCGCCTCCTCCTCATGTCGTTCAGCCACGCCTGCGCCCGGCCTTGCCCGCAGTGTCTCACGAACCGCAGTGTCTGACGAACCGCGGTGTCTGACGAACGGCGGTGCCACACGACCCGCCGCGGCGATGTTAACCACCGGACGAATCCCGCGTGCGCCGCCGGCCGCCGGCAATGGACCGGTGCGATGCCGATCTATATTACCATTTCCTTAACGGTCGGCGGCCAGCGGTCTTTCGAGCGGGAGAAGAGCGGGGAGTTCCGGGTCCGTGCCGATCCTGGGTGTCGATCGCGAACGTTTTCTCGCGCTGACGGGAGTGGCCGGGGTGGGGCGACACCTCGCGGCGCGCGCGCCGGTCGTCGTCCTCGACCGCGCCGCCGGCGGCCTCCTCTGGTTCAACGCCGCCGCCGCCGCGACGCTCGGCATCGCCAGCATCGACCATCCGCGGCCGACCCGCACCGCGCTCGCCGAGGCGCTCGTCGCCGCGATCCGGCGGCGGCTCGCCGGCGGCTATTATCCCCGCGGCGGCCTCGAGCGGCTGCGCCTCGACATCGATCTTGCGAGCCGCCCGCTGACCTGCCGCTTCGAGCCGCTCCGCCTGCCCGGCGGCGAACCGGCGCTGCTCGTCGAGGTGCTGGAGGCGCTCGGAGCGCCGATGGAAGGCGATGCCGCGGCGGCCGCCTGCCGGCTCGTCGCCGGCCACGGCCTCGCCGCCATCGTCGACCGCAGCGGCACGATGATCGCCTCGGCGGGATCGCCGGCGTCGGCGGACGCCTATGGCGGCCTCGCCGGCGCGCTGCGCGCCGCCGGCGGCTACGACGCCTCCGGCCCGCGCGCCATGCCGATCGACGGCGGCCGCACGCTGCTGGTCGTCCCGCACGGCGTCGGCCGTCACCTCCATCCGCGATCGCCGGACGTGCGCGAGCCGGCCTGGACCCAGCCGCCTGCGGTCCGGCCGCCGTGGGAGCAGCCGCGTGGGGAGCAGCCGCGTGGGGAGCAGGCGTCCTGGGAGCAGCCGGTGTCGACCCGGCCGGCCTGGGAGCAGCCGCCCTCGGTACAGCCGCGTTGGGAGCAGCCGGTGCCGACCCGGCCGGCCTGGGCGGACGCGCCACCGCCGCCGGGACCGCCGGCCGCCGCCTGGGCGCCTCCGCCGCCGTCCGTCTCGGACTCGCGACCGGTCATGCCCGCCGTCTCTCCTCCTCCCGCCGTCGAAGCCGCGCCGGTGCCTCGGGCCGTCGCGACGATCTCGATGCCGGCGCAGCCGAATGCCGCCGCGCCGGCCGTCGCCCCGGTTCCGCCGGCCGCCGTGCCCGCCCTCGCGACGACCGCCGAAACCGCTCCGGCCGTCGCCCAGCCGCCGCCGCCGTCGATGCCGCCGCCGCCGTCCGGCCGCCGGCGCACCCGCCGCTTCTCGTGGCAGACCGATCCCACCGACCGCTTCACCTTCGTCTCGCCGGAACTCGTCGAGGAGGTCGGGCCGCTCGCGGGTGACGTCGTCGGCCAGCGCTGGCGGGAGGTCGCCGACCGGTTGGGTCTCGACCCGCAGCAGCGCGTCGACAAGGCGTTCGCCGCCCGCGCGACGTGGAGCGGGCAGTGGGTGGACTGGCCGGCCGACGACGGGGCGCTGGTGCCGATCGATCTCGCGGCGCTGGCGATCGCCGACGAGGCCGGCAAGTTCGGCGGCTTCCGCGGCTTCGGCCTGGTGCGGGCGGGCGAGGCGCGGCATCCGGCGGGCACGCCGGTCGCCACCGAGCCGCCCGCCGCCGAGCAGCCCGCCGCCGAGCCACCGCCAGCGGAGCCACCGCCCGCCGCGCCATCGCCTGCCAAACAATCGCCGCCCGCCGCCGCGCCAGCGGTGGCCGCGGTGGCGCCGGTCGCCCCGTCGGTGGGAGCACCGGCCGCCGCTGCCCCGCAAGCGCTGCCGCCCGCGCCCCCACCGGCGGTGGCGTCGATCGCGCCGCCGGTTTCGCCGCCGTCGGACAGCGGCGCGGCCACGGTGCGCCCGGCCGCCGCCGCCGTGCCGATCGAGCCGGCCGCCGCGGCACCGGCCGAGGCGCCCGCTGCGACGGCGTGGCCGCCGCCGCCGCCGGAGTTCGACGCGCCGCCGCGAGCGGTGCGGGCGGAAACGACGGAGCGCCCCGCCGGCGGCCGCCTCAGCCGGCCCGAGCAGGAGGCGCTGCACCTGATCGCCTCGGCGCTCGGCGCCCGCATCGAGGGCGACGAAGCCGACGCGTTGGCGGAGACGACGCCGTCGGAGCACCACTGGCCGGAGGTCGACCTCCCGCCGCCTGCGACCGACGGTGCGCCGGTGGTCCACCCGGCCGGCGGCAACGTCTCGCCGTTCCTCCCGCCGCCCGTCGCCGGCCGCAATGGCCGGACGGCCGGGGCGGCGCCGGAGCAGCCGGCCGAGACCGACATCGTCGACCGCATGCCGGTCGGCATCCTGATCTGCCGCAACGGTGACGTGGTGCACGCCAACCCGGCGGCGCTCGCCCTGCTCGGCCATCGCAGCGTCGCGGCGCTCGCCGCCGCCGGCGGTCTGGCGGCGGTGTTCGCGACGCCGGCGCCGGACGCACCGGCGGAGCGGCGGGTCGCCGTCGAGCGGGCCGACGGCACGCGGCTGCCGGTGACAGCGCGCCTGCACCGGGTGCCGTGGCAGGGCGGCCAGGCGCTGATGGTGGTGCTGTCGCCGGAGGCCGCGGCGGGCGAGGCGGCGCCGTCGCTGCCGGCCGGCGACGGCGGACACGCCGTCGTCGACGCGCTCGCCGAGGCGGTGCTGGTGGTCGACCGCTCGGGCGTCATCTCCGCCGCCAATCCGGCCGCCGCGGCGCTGCTCGGCCGCCCGGCCGGCGAGATCGAGGGAACGCTGCTCACCCACCTGGTGGCGCTCGACAGCCGCCTTTCCGTCGGCGCCGTGCTCGCCGACGTGCTCGGCGCCACGGCCGGCGCCGCCACGGTCGAGCGCGACCTCGTCGTGCTCCACCCGGTGCGCGGCCAGCTGCCGGTGGCCGCCGGCTTCGGACGGCTCGGCGGCGATCGGGCCGCGGGGCTCTGCGTGGTGATGCGCGACGTCACGCGCTTCCGCGACGCGGAAGCCGCGCTGACGGCGGCGACGCGCGAGGCACAGCGCGCGAGCGCGCAGAAGTCGGAGGTGCTGGCGCGCGTCAGCCACGAGATCCGCACGCCGCTCAACGCCATCATCGGCTTCGCCGAGGTGATGCTCGAGGAGAAGTTCGGGCCGCTCGGCAACGAGCGCTACCGCGAGTACCTGCGCGACGTGCGCGCCTCCGGCGCCCACATCATGAGCCTCGTCAACGACCTCCTCGACCTCGCCAAGATCGAGGCCGGCAAGGCGGAACTGGCGCTCGAGCCGGTGGCGATCAATGAGATCGTGCAGTCGTCGATCGCGCTGATCCAGCCGAAGGCGAACGCTGAGCGCGTCATCGTCCGCTCGACGCTCGCCGGCGGTCTGCCGGACGTGCTGGCCGACACCCGCAGCCTGCGCCAGATCCTGCTCAACCTGTTGTCGAACGCGGTGAAGTTCAACGGCCCCGGCGGGCAGGTGATCGTCTCGACGCGGCGCGACGAGGCGGGCGGCGTGTCGCTCAGGGTGCGCGACACCGGCATCGGCATGTCGGACGACGACATCGCGCTGGCGCTCGAGCCGTTCCGCCGGGTGGACGGCGGGCGCGAGGGCGGCACCGGCCTCGGCCTGCCGCTGACCAAGGCGCTGGTCGAGGCGAACGCCGCGACCTTCTCGATCCGCTCGGCGCCGGGGCAGGGGACGCTGGTCGAGGTGATCTTCCCCGCGGCGCGGGTGCTGGCGGCGTGAGAGGGAGGCGCCCGCCGGCAAGAGTCGGCCCAACCCCCATTATGAAGTCATCCCAGGCCTTGTGCCTGGGACCCAAGCAACGCTGGCCGCGGTCGCCATCCTCCGTCACCCTCCGAGTCGCCGCGAGGAATGGGTCCCAGGCACAAGGCCTGGGATGACGCCTTCAGGGGAAGTGGGTGTTGTGACGTGCGACCGGCCGGCAGCCGCAGTGGTTGCCGCAAGCGCCGTCTCCGCCAATTTATAGAAATATTCCAAAGTGTTGCCGTAGTCGCCCGGAGTTGACAGCCGGCACCCGCGGTCGCTAACGACCGCTTTGGTCGGTCGCCCGGGGGTGGCTGCCGGCGGGACCGCGCATGCACGCTTCGACCCACACCGCCGAGCTGACGGCGACACCGTCTCCGGCCGCCGCCGGTGGGCTCGCGCCGGTGCCGCGGCGGGGTGGCCACGACCGTGGCCTGGTCGCCGTCGTGATGGGGCTCGCCGCGCTGGCGCTGGCGCCGCTCGTGGCGCTCGCGGTGATCGCCGCGACGCCGGCCGAGGGGGTCTGGCAGCACCTCGCCACCACGGTGCTGCCGCGGGCGGTCTGGACGACGTTCCTGCTGATGCTCGGCGTCGGCCTCGTCACCGCGGTGATCGGCGTCGGCACCGCCTGGCTGACGGCGGCCTTCGCGTTCCCGGGCCGCCGGATGTTCGCCTGGGCGCTGCTCTTGCCGCTCGCAGTGCCGACCTACATCGTCGCCTACGCCGCGGTCGATGTGATGGACTTCACGGGACCGCTGCAGACCGGGCTCCGGGCGCTCACGGGAGCCGCGACGCGACGCGACTACTGGTTCCCGGAAGTGCGCTCGCTGCCCGGCGCCATCGTCGTGATGGGCCTCGTCCTCTACCCGTACGTCTACCTCTCCGCCCGCGCCGCCTTCCTGCTGCAGTCGGCGACCGCCATCGACGTCGCCCGCACGCTCGGCGCCGGGCCGGCGCGCGCCTTCTTCCGCGTCGCGCTGCCGCTCGCCCGGCCGGCGATCGTGGTGGGGGTGAGCCTCGCGCTGATGGAGTGCCTGAACGACATCGGCGCCGTGCAGTTCTTCGGCGTCAGCACGCTGACGGTGTCGATCTACGACACCTGGCTGAACCGCGGCAGCCTCGCCGGCGCGGCGCAGATCGCCTGCGCCATGCTCGTCGTCGTGCTGGCGCTGACCGCCGCCGAGCGCACCGCACGGCGCGGCCGCCGATTCGCCGCCACGCAGACCCGCCACGTGCCGCTGGCGCCGGTGCCGCTCTCCGGCGCCCGTGCCGGCCTGGCGATCGCCGCCTGCGCCGCGCCGGTGCTCGCCGGATTCGTCGTGCCGGCACTGGTGCTGCTCGATTCCGCGCTCCGGCGGACGGAGCAACTCGCCGATCCGCAACTGCACGCCGCCGCCTGGAACAGCCTGTCGTTCGCGCTGATCGCCGCCGGCGTCACCGTCGCCGCCGGCACGGCGCTCGCCTACGCGGTGCGGCTGCAGCCGCGGCGACCGGTGAAGCTCGCCGCCGCCGTCGCCTCGATCGGCTATGCGGTGCCCGGCACCGTACTCGCCGTCGGCATCTTCGTGCCGCTCGCCGCCCTCGACAACGCCGTCGACGGGGCGATGCGGCAGCTGTTCGGGCTGTCGACGGGGCTGCTGCTCGCCGGCTCCGGCGCCGGCCTCGTCTACGCCTACGCCGCGCGCTTCCTGGCGATGGCTGTGGGGTCGGCGGAGGCCGGGCTCGGCAAGCTGTCGCCGCACCTCGACATGGCGGCGCGCACGCTCGGCCGCGGGGCGCTCGGCACCTTCCGCGCGGTGCTGCTGCCGCTCCTGCGGCCGGCGCTGACGACGGCGGCGCTACTCGTCTTCGTCGACGCGATGAAAGAGCTGCCGGCGACCATCCTGCTGAAGCCGTTCAACTTCGAGACGCTCGCCACGCTCGTCTTCGCCGCCGCCTCGCGCGAGCACTTCGAGGAGAGCGCGGTGGCGGCGCTCGCCATCGTCGTGGTCGGGCTGCTGCCGGTGGTGCTGCTGGCACGGACGACGGTGGGGCGGGGGTAGGCGCGGCCGAAAGGCCGGGGGCGGGAAGGGCCGCCGGCGTCGATGCCGCGCCGTGCCCGATGTTGCGGCCGGCGCTCACCCCGAGGCGTGCGAGCCCGGGACGCGGGGCATGCCCTTCGGCCGGATCGAGCGCCGCTGGGCTGCGATGCGGAAGGGGGCGTTCGGCGCGCCGTAGCCGCGGTAGTCGCCGCGCCGCTCGACGATCTCGAAGAAGAAGCCTTCGCCGAAGTTCGGGCTGTAGAACTGGAAGTACTCGCCGCCCGCATCGCTGTCGTAGAGGATGTTCAGCGCCTGCAGCCGCGCCACGACCTCCGGCTCGAGCCCGAAGCGTGCCGCCAGGTCGTCGTAGTAGTTGGCGGAGATGGCGAGCGGCTGGAAACCGGACCGCGCCATCGCCTCGGCGGTGGCGAAGATGTCGCCGGTGGCGAGCGCCAGGTGCTGGATGGCGGAGCCGAAGCTCTCGGCGATGAAGTAGCCGGCGAACGTCCGGCGGTTCTCCGCACCGTTCAGCGTGATCCGCAACGAACCTTCGGCGTTCTCGATCACCTGGCTGTGCACCAGCCCGGCCGGATCGACGACGTCGACCATCGCCGTCTTCCGGGTGCGGAAGATCGCCGTGTAGAAGAGCAGCCAGGTCAGCATCTCCTCGAACTGCATCGTCTGCGCCAGATGGTCGATGCGGGTCAGGCCGGCGCCCGTGGTGCCCGCGTCGGCGAGCGGCTCGAACTCGACGTCCCAGACGTCGGCGAGCGCGTCGTCGACGAAGTAGATGACGCCGCCGCCGACGCCGCGGATCGCCGGGATGGCCAGCTGACCGGGCGCGCGCCGCTGCTCGAACGTCTCGGCGCCGAGCGCGCGGGCGCGGGCGACCGTCGCCGCGGCGTCCGCGACCCGCAGCCCGATTGCGTAGGCGTTGGTGCCGTGCACGACGTAGGAGGAGTGCGCGAGCCCCTCCCGATCGGTGTTGACGACGAGGTTGATGCCGTCGCGGCCCGGCCGCTGGCGCCACACGGTCACGTCGAGGGAGCGGTGCCGCGCCGCGGGCGAGAAGCCCATCGTCGCGAGCACGCGCCCGAGCTCGGCCGCCTCCAGCTCGCTCGCCGCGAACTCGACGAACTCGATGCCGTCGACGGCGATGCGATCCGGCATCGGCGGGACCTCGATCCCGACCTGCGGCTCGCTGCGGCGCACCTCGTCCATCAGGGCGAGCAGGGAGCGCCGCCCGTCGATGGCGATCGACTTCGGCGAGGCGCCGCGGAACTGGTCGTTGAACACTTCGAGCGACAGCGGCCCGTGGTAGCCGGTCGCGACGACCGCACGCATGAAGTCGGCGACCGGCAGGTCGCCCTGGCCGGGCATGGTGCGGAAGTGCCGGCTCCACTGCAAGAGGTCCATGTCGATCCGCGGCGCGTCGGCCAGCTGCACGATGAAGATGCGGTCGCCCGGGATCGAGCGGATCGTGTCGGCGTCGATGCGGCGGGCGAGGGTGTGGAAGGAATCGAGGATGAGGCCGATGCTCGGGTGGTCGGCGCGGCGGACGATCTCCCAGGCGTCGCGGTGGTCGGCGACGTGGCGGCCCCAGGCGAGCGCCTCGTAGCCGACGCGCAGGCCGCGCCGCGCCGCCCGCTCGCCGAGCTCCCGGAGATCGGCGGCCGCCCGGTCGACGCCGCCGAGCGCCAGCGGCGAGACGTTCGAGCAGACGAGCATCAGCTCGGTGCCAAGCTCGCCCATCAGGTCGAACTTGCGCTCGGCGCGCTCGAAGGCGCGGGCCCGCTGCGGCTCAGGCATGCCCTCGAGGTCGCGGAACGGCTGGAAGAGGGTGATCTCCAGCCCGTGGTCGCGGATCATCGCCCCGACCTCGCGCGGCGAGCCGTCGTAGGTGAGGAAGTCGGCCTCGAAGATCTCGACACCGTCGAACTTCGCCGCGGCGATCGCCGCGAGCTTTTCGCGCAGATCGCCGCTGATCGACACCGTGGCGATCGACGTCTTCATGGCAGACGACATGTCGGTGTTCCCGGAGAGCGGTGATGCCCGGAACCAGGACCGCCCGGCCCGGGCCCAGACTAGCCGCCGCCGGGCGTGATTTCGCCTATCATCAATTCGCTCATCCGTAACATCATGTTATCTTCGCGGGGCTCGCCGGGCCACAGGCCGGTGATCGCCGGCCGTGCTGACGCCGAGCATTTCTCGGCGGAGCATCTCGACGAAAGCCTCCGCGTAGACCGACAGCGCGACGTCGCTGCGGTAGGCGGCGTAGGTGTGGAAGAGGCACTCGGCATCGATCTCGATGCTCTTCACGCCGCGCACGGCGCCGTGCGCGACGGTGAACTCGTCGATGATCGCGATGCCGAGCCCGGCGGCCACCAGGCTGCACACCGTCGTGCCGAAGCGGGCCTTGACGTTCGTGCGGTAGTCGAGGCCGGCATTCCTGAACATCGCCGCCATGATGGCGCCGTAGGGGTCCTTCGGATCGATGCCGATCAGCGGATGCTCCGCCATCTCGGCGGGCGTGATCTTCTTGCGGGTGGCGAGAGGACCGGTCTCCGGCACGATGCAGATGAGCCGGCCGCTGGCGAGGAGATCGAACGCGACCAGCGGATGGTCGAAGCGGGAGGAGACGGCGACGACCTCGCCGCGACCGAGCAGCAGGTAGTCGATCGCCTCCTCGATCTTGAGGATGCTGATGTCGAAGCCGAGGTCGGGATAGCGCCGGGCCATCCCGGCGATCGCCCGCGGCACCATGACGTTGGCGATGCTCGGCACCGAGGCGAGGCAGAACGCCTGCTGCTTGCCGCGGCCGAGATCGTCGACGGCGGATTGCAGGTCCTCGATCTTGCGGTGCACGCTGTCGAGGAGATCGAAGATGTTGCGCGCCTGCGGCGTCGGCACGTAACGTCCCGCCCGCCGGTCGAACAGCCGCACGCCGAGCGAGCTCTCGGAGTACTTCATCAGCCGGCTGATCCCCGGCGCCGCCACGTTGAGGAGTCTTGCCGCGCCGGCGATGCTGCCGGTCAGCATGATGGCGCGGATGACTTCTATTTGTCGAAGGGTGAGCATTCCTGTCGTTCTGCGAGCCGTATCCGTCGATCTGCGGTCGGCCGAAGGCCCGCCCCCCGCGCCTTCTGCCACGAAACGCCACGACCTTATCGCCGCCCGGCGATGCGGGGCGCGGAAACTTTGCGCAGGCCGCGTCGGCGACCGGGGAACGCGTTCCGAACAGCGGCGAGCGTCCTCGACCGTCGAGCGACGGCGCGGCGTCGCCGGCGCCCGAGCCCTCCGAGCCGGTCGTCCGTTGAACTCGGCAGCGCACTGGCCCACTGTCGGACGGAGGCGAGAGGCGCATCTCATGCGGCATCGGGCGCTCGGACTGCTGATCCTCGTGGCCGGGGGGCTGCTCGCTGCCGCGACCTTGGCCGCCGGTGGCGGCCCCAGCGTCTACCTGCTCGTCATCAGCGTCGCGCTGGTCGCGACCGGATTGGGGCTGATCCTGGCCCGCAGCGACGGCGCGCGGCTCGACAGGTCGGGGCGTGTGGCGACGCGCCAGGACGACCTGCTCGCCAGCCTGGTGGTTGCGGAGCAAGAGGAGGACGGTTCGCCCGAACCCGGCCGGTTGCAGCGCGCATTCGCCGTTGCGAAGGACGACGACGGACGCCTGCGGTCGGTCGACCGGTCCGAAGTGGACACCTACTTCGAGTGCCTGCTGGTGCGCTGGCGCGGACCGCTCTCGTTGGCGATGTCCGGCTTGGACGAAGACGTCGCCGCCACCCTCGCCGACAGCCTCGGCGGGGCGTCCACCGAGCTCAGGAGCGACATCCTGCAGGCGGAGCGCTATCTCGGCGGCCTGCTGTTCCGAGAGCCCTCGGGCAACCGGCCCTATGCGGTCATCCTCGCCGATCTCGACGCGCTGCTCCGCCAACTGGGGGACAGCCGCTGGGGCGATGCCTCCACCGGGCCGTGACGAGGGGCGTGCGCTCGGTGGCGCCGGAGCGGTGTAACGGAAAATTGAGGCCGGTCCAAACGTCGAATGGTACGTTTCTTGTTTGGTAACGACTTGGGCTCTATTGTGCAGCGCACCGCCCGAAAGAATAGGATGAGAGGCGGAAAATCCTCGTGGGAAGATTCTTCTGAACTCTCGTATGGTGTACCGGAAATGGCGAGCAAAGCCGACGTTCTTCTCATGGCACCTCACGAACTCGTCACGGCGAAATTGCCGCAGAACGAGACAATTAATCTCTCCGAGCTGTCCGCCATAAGGTTCTCGACGTCATTCGATCCGGACACGCAGCGAATTGTGCTGCATGACCTGACGCCGTCGACGGGCGGGCAGGCGCAGCGTGGCGGCCGGCGGTCGATCGTGGTGGACTGAACGGCCGGCGTCGCCGCCGCGCCTCAGAGCCTGTTTGGGAAACAGGCGTTCAGGCCCGCCGCTGCGGCGGCACGAGGCCGAAGCGGTTCATGCGGCGGTGAATGGTCGAGCGGTCGACGGCGAGCAGCCGCGCCACGCGCGAGACGCACCAGTGGTTGGCGACCAGCATCCGCTCGAGGTCGTCGACCGCCTGCTCGACGATCGGCCCGCTGCCCGATGACGGCCGGGGAGGACCGTCGGCGGCCGCGATGCCGCGCGACGGCGCGTCGAGACGCGCGGTCAGCCCGCGCGCATCGGGCTCCAGCGCGTCGTCGCCGCCGGCGAGCACGAGGCGGAGCACCGAGCGCAACTCGCGCAGATTGCCCGGCCAGCGGGCCGCCGCGAGCGAGGCGACGAGGTCCGCGCGGGCGGCGATCGGCCGCTCGGCGGTCAACTCGTCGAGCACAGCGGCGATCACCGCCTCGCGGTCCTCGCGCATCCTGAGCGGTGGCAGCGCGACGTGCGCGCCGGCGAGCCGGAAGAACAGGTCCGCCCGCATCGTCGACTGCAGCGTCACCACCGCCTGCTGGGCGGTGCTGACGATCATCGGGCGGACGCGGCCGCCCGCCTCCAGGCGCTTCAACTGGCGCAGCAGTGCGTGCTGCGTCGCGTCGGGAAGCTCGCCGACGTCGTCGAGCACGAGCGTCGCCGCCTCCGCCAGGGCGTCGGCGAGCAGCCGTTCGGTGGCTGCCGCATCGCGGCCGGCGAGCGCCACCTCGATCAGCCGGCCGTCCGACGTTTCGGCGTGCAGCGCCCGGGCGAAGGTCGTCTTGCCGGTGCCGGTCTCGCCGGTGACGAGCAGCGGCACGCCGCCGTCGCGGGCCCGGCGGGCGAGGCGCACCGCATCGGCGAGGCGCGGATCGCCGCCGCCGAAGGTGGCGAGCGACATCGCGGGGTCGCAGTCTCCCGCCGCTTCGGCGGGCCGGCGGCCCGGATGGTCGTGCCGCCGGTCGTCGCGGGTGGCGGGATGGCGCTCCGCCTCGGTGGCGGCGGGCGCCACCGTGCCGACGGCGACGGTGCGACGGCCGCCCCAGGCCGGCGCCATCGGGATGAGGTAGAGCGGCCGGCCGGCGCCGGACGGCGGCGCGAGATGCCGGGGCCCGTCGTGCAGGGCGCCGAGCGAGGCGAGCCAGGCAGAAAGCGTGGCGTCCGGATTGGCAGCGATGCCGCCGCCGCCGCCGTTGGCTCCGCCGGACCTGCGGCCTGCGGTGGTCGCGGTACGCCGGCCGGCCGGCGTCGCGGCGGGTGGTTCGTCGGACAGCAGCCGGCGGGCGGTGTCGGAGATCGCCACGACGCCGCCCTCGGCGTCGAGCGCCACCAGGCCCTCGCGGGCCGGGTCAAGGCTCTCGGAATCGGGAAACAGCCTGAGCACCCAGCGGTCGCGGTGGCGCTCGCGGAACCAGGCGTTGGCGAGCCGCCGCGTCGTGAGGTCGACGAGGTGCTCGGCGTAGCGCGTCGCACCGCCCTTGTCGGGCCGGGCCGTCGACACGTCGAGCACGGCGGCAAAGCCGCCATCCGGGTCGAACACCGGCGCCACGGTGCAGGAGAGCTCGGCGTTCTTGGAGCGGAAGTGATCGCCGCGGTGCACGGTCAGCGGCCGGCCGGTGACGATGCACGTGCCGACGCCGTTCGTCCCCTCGGTCTCCTCCGTCCACACCGAGCCGAGATAGAGGCCGGCGCCGCGGTGCTCGGCATCAAGCGAGGGGTGGCTCAGGAAGTCGAAGGCGACGCCGTTCAGGTCGGTGAACAGCACGCAGTAGCCGATCGGCTCGAGCCGCCGGTAGAGGTCCTCGAGGATCGGCCGGGCGATGCGCATCAACGGCGACATCGGCTCGCGGAAGTCCTTCAGCTCCGACGAGGAGAGGATGCGCGTGCGTCCCGACTGCGAGGGGTCGAGACGGTACTGCGAGGCGCAACGCTTCCAGGAATCGATGATCAGGGCGCGGGGTGGGAGCGCCACGTTGCGGCGGCCGTCCAGAGACGCCTCCACGTGTCGCACATGCGTCGCCGCCGGCGTCGCGCGATCTGCCATCCTCGTTCCTCCCGAAAGCAGCGGCCGCCTCTTCGGACGGTCCTGCGGCACTGCGGCCGCTTCGTCTGCCTTCCGGCGTCATCATAGCCGCAACGCCGCGGGCGGGACAGTCAGGGGTGTTGCCCTGTCTGCAACAGGTGTGGCGCGTTGCGACAATTGACCCTCTGCCTGGGGTATACGATCGTGAACTGGTGTTCGAAATCGTTTGGCGCCTCGACGCAGTCGTGGCGGCGAACCGCGACGATCGGATGCTTGCGCTGAACTGCCGCCGCGGATGCGGGCGCCGCGCGCTGTGCCTGGTCGAGACGTGCGGCGTCGAAACGAGCGGCGACGCGTCGCCGGCGGCAGCTGCAGGCCGGAAAAGGCGGGTGGACGCGACCGTGCCGCGGCAGCAATGCAGCGGCATCGCCGCACCGCCGGGGCGGTGATGAGCGAGCAGCCGGCGGGTCCTCGTGCCGTGCCTTCAAGCCCGGGCCAAAAGGCACCGGCAATACCGGCGGAACTGCCGGAACAACGAACAACGTTGGGGAGAAGATGCCATGTTTCGTCCGATCAAGGGCGCCGTGCGCCGCAAAGTCAGTCGCCGTGAATTCCTGCAGCGTGGCGGTGCCCTGGTCGCGGGCCTCGGCGCCGGCGGTCTCATCGTCGGCGGTGGCTCGACCATCGTCTCGACGCGCGTGCAGGCGCAGTCGTCCGACGACGCCAAGTGGAAGCAGTTCTCCGGCTCGAAGCTCGTCTTCATGTCCGAGAACACGCCGCCGTCCTTCGCCATCCGCGACAACCTCAAAGCTTTCTACGACCTCACCGGCATCGAGGTGGAAATCCTGACGGACGATCTGCCGGTCGTGCAGCAGAAGGTCGGCATCGACCTGCGCGGCGGCAGTGCCGATTTCACCCTCAACTACGTGCAGGACAAGCCGATCGGCGCGCCGTTCGCCGAGTTCTATGCCGACATGTCGAAGTTCATCGGCGACGACAGCCTGCCGCAGGACAAGGACGGCTACGGCGCCGAGGCGTGGTTCGACAACTTCCTCGATGCCTGCGGCTACTACTACACCCGCGACCGGCTGGTGGCGCTGCCCTATGACGCCGCGGTGGCGTGCACGTTCTACCGGCAGGATCTCTTCGAGAAAATGACGAAGGACTTCGAGGCGGACTACGGCTACCGGCTGGAGTTCACCAAGGAGACGACCTGGAAGCAGGTCAACGACATCGCCAAGTTCTTCAAGATGATGCACGAGAAGGACAACTCGATCCCGTACGGCTATGCCCAGCATCAGGGCTCGTTCGCCTGGACGACGCAGCTCGACATCCAGCGCATGCTGTTCGCGCATGGCCGCTGGACGGACTTCAGCGTCGACGACAAGCTCGGCAGCCGCACCCCTGGCAAGACCAACTGGGGTGACGCGCAGTCGGTCCTGGTGATGGAGAAGTTCAAGGAACAGGCCGACAACTCGCACCCGGACAACCTGGCGAATGGCACGCTGCAGCTGAACACCGTCTACCAGGCGGGCCAGATCGCCATGCAGGTGCAGTATCACGAGTTCGCGGCCTCGGTCGAAGATCCGAAGACCTCGGCGGCGGCGGGCGGCAAGACGGCCTATGCCCCGTGCCCGCGCGGCGAGCCCACGTGGATCGTCAACGGCGGCGAGGCGGTGAACGGCACCAACTGCGGCATCGGCGGCATCGGCATCAACGCCAACGCCTCCGAGGACCTGCAGAAGGCGGCCTACATCTTCGCCAGCTGGGCGGTTTCGACCAACAACCAGTTCGCGGTGCTGAAGGGCCTCGGCGGCACGCCGACCCGCAAGTCCGTGCTGGAGATCCCGGAGGTCGGCGCGGCGCGCGAGCGGCCGACCACCATGCCGAACGCCCTCACCTTCGACGCGGTCTACGACTACGGCATCCTCGACCCGAACTTCGTGCTCGGCCCGAAGATCCCGAAGTCGAACGAGTACCACCAGATCCTGGCGTCGGAGCTGCAGAAGTGCCTCGCCGGCGAGACATCGCCGGAAGAGGCGTGCAAGTCGATCCAGACGCAGCTCGACGAGCTCAACGAAGCCTGACCTACCAGGCCGACCGTCGACCGGGGCCGCCTCAGGGCGGCCCCGGACCGAAGCCGTTCCCGCGCCGGACGACGCCATGTTGCAGACGCTCACGACAGATTTTCGCCCGCCCGCAACGGCGCCCGGGACGCTCAACACGCCTCCGTCGCAGCGCTACTACGCCTATCTGCTGGCGCCGGCGATCCTGCTGCTGGCGGCGATCTCGCTCTATCCGTTCTTCTGGCTCATCTACATGAGCCTGCACCAGGTCTCGATGTCGCCGACCCAGCCCGACGTCTGGGTGGGGCTCGACAACTTCGCCAAGCTGTTCTCCGACAAGCGCTATCTCGAGGGCTGGCAACGGCTGTTCGTCTACAGCGTCTCGTGCATGGTGCTGCAGGTCGGCCTTGGCCTGCTGCTCGCGCTGGTGTTGAACAACTCGCGGTGGGAGAAGCCGCTCGTCACCGTCTTCCTGATGCCGATGATGATGGCACCGGTGATCGCCGGCCTCGTCTGGTTCTATCTCTATAACGGCACCTTCGGCTGGTACAATTGGCTGTTGCAGAGCGTCGGCATCCTCTCCGGAAAGTCGATCCTCGGCAGCACTTCGACGGCGATGATCGGCATCGTCGTCGTCGATACCTGGCAGTGGACGCCGCTGATCACGCTGATCGTGCTCGCCGGACTGAAGCGCGTGCCGCAGGACCAGATCGAGGCGCACATGGTCGACGGCGCCGGTGCGGTGCGCAACTTCTTCGCCATCGTGTTGCCGAACCTCTACCCGTTCCTGCTGATCGCCGTGCTCCTGCGCTTCATGGACAACTTCCGCTTCATCGACGCGATCCTGCGGCTGACCGGCGGCGGTCCGGCGAATTCCACCAAGGTGCTGCCGGTCTACCTGTTCGAGGTGTCGTTCACCAACTTCAACCTCGGCTACGGCGCCGCGATCGCCTTCACGTTGCTCGTCGTCACCATCGTCATCGGCATGGTGCTGGTGAGCGCCTTCACGCAGCCCAGCCTGCAGCAGAAGCACTGAGGATCGCGTCATGGCCTCGCGGGACATCGTCAGCTACCGCACGCCGGCCTCCGTGCTCGCCGGCGTCGCCTCCACCGTCTTCGTCATCGTCTTCCTGATCTGGACGATCCTGCCGATCTTCATCATGTTCGTCTCCTCGATCAAGGATCTGCTCGAGGCGTTCAAGCTTCCGGCGGTCGGGGACTGGAGCGGCATCGGCGTGTTCTTCGAGTTCACGCCGACGTTCAAGCACTATGTCGACCTGTTCGCCCAGGAGAACTTCGGCACCTACTTCTTCAACAGCGTGGCGAGCGCGCTCGGCTCGGCGGCGATTTCCGTGGTGCTCGGCTCGATGGCGGCCTACGCGCTGTCGCGGGCGGAGTTCCGCGGCAAGAAGGACCTGTTCTTCTGGATCATCTCGACCCGCATGGCGCCGGTCGTCGCCGTGATGGTGCCGCTGTTCGCGATCTTCCGCTACGGCGGGCTCGTCGGCACGCTGCCGGGGCTGATCATCGCCTACACGACCTTCAACCTGCCGTTCGCGATCTGGATCCTGAAGGGCTTCTTCGACAACGTGCCCTACGAGATCGAGGAGGCGTCGATGGTCGACGGCAGCACGCGGCTGCAGGCCTTCAAGGCGATCATCCCGCTCGTCTCGCCGGGCATCGGGGCCTTCCTGGTGCTGTGCGTGCTGTTTGCCTGGAACGACTTCCTGTTCGCCTCGATCATCGGCTCGGGCGGGGCGAAGACGCTGCCGGTGGCGACGAGTGGCCTGGTGCAGCCGCAGAACATCCAGTGGGGAAAGATCATGGCCGCCGGCGTCGTGACGACGCTGCCGATGATGCTGCTCGGCCTCGTCATCCGCCGCTACCTCGTCACCGGCCTGACGATGGGCGCGGTGCGGGGATGAGCACGGTAGCGAAACCGACGAGCAGGGCGGCAAGCGGCCTCGGGAAAGCCGGCAGCGAGACGGAGTGGGTGGTTCGATGACGAAGGTGGTGCTCTCAGAGGTGTGGAAGATGTACGGCAAGGTGCCGGCGGTCCGCGACCTCTCGTTTTCCTGCGAGACCGGGGAGTTCCTCTGCATCCTCGGCCCGTCGGGCTGCGGCAAGTCGTCGACGCTGCGCATGCTGGCGGGGCTCGAGCACATCTCCGCCGGCGAGATCGCCTTCGACGGCAAGCGCATCAACGAGCTGCCGCCGAAGGATCGCGACATCGCGATGGTGTTCGAGAACTACGCGCTCTACCCGCACAAGACCGTGTTCGACAACATGGCGAACGCGCTGAAGCTGCGCGGCATGCAGGCGCCCGAGATCAAGACCCGCGTCGACCGGGCGGCGGCGATGCTGCAGATCGGCCAGCTTCTCGACCGCCGCCCGCAGGAGCTGTCGGGCGGCCAGAAGCAGCGCGTCGCGATCGGCCGGGCGATCGTCCGCTCGCCGAAGGTGTTCCTGTTCGACGAGCCGATCGGCCATCTCGACGCCAAGCTGCGCGGCCACATGCGCGGCGAGCTGAAGCGCCTGCAGCGCGAGCTCGCGACGACGACGATCTACGTCACCCACGACCAGCTCGAGGCGCTGTCGATGGCCGACCGCATCGCCGTGATGAACGAGGGCGTGCTGCAGCAGATCGGCACGCCGCAGGACATCTACAACCACCCGGCGAACGAGTGGGTGGCGAGCTTCGTCGGCGAGCCGCCGATGAACTTTCTCGACGCGGAAGTCGTCACCGGAAGCTCGGAGAGCGACCTCCTGGTGCGCAGCGGCGCGCTCAACGTCAGCCTCTGCGACACCCACAAGCGCCGCCTCGACGGCGCCCGCGGCGGCATGCGGCTCGGCATCCGGCCGGAGGCGCTGCAGGTGGCCGGCGCGGCAGCCGGCCCCGGCTGGACGCCCGGCACGATCTACGCCGTCGAGCCGCTCGGCGGCGACACGCTGGTCGAGGTCGCCTTCGACGGCGGCCGGGTGCTCGCCAAGACCGGGGCGGACTTCCGGGGCGAGATGGACGAGCCGATCTTCGTCTCGGTCGACAACACCAAGCTGCACCTGTTCGACGTGGGCAGCGGGCGGGCATTGACGTGATCGCTGCCGGCGGCTGCCACACGTGTGGCGGGCGGATCGTCCCTTGACGATGTCGGGTCGCCGGATCAGCTTTTGCGACGAACGGGCCCCTGCCGCCGACACCGGCGGCGCGGTGCCTGAAGACCGTGGCGGCAGCGTCTCCGGCGCGCGCCGAACCACGGCGGTTCACGGGTTCTAGTTGGAGGAAACCATGTCAAGCGCACTGCAGCTTCCGCGCGAGACGCTTCTCGCCGCCTATACGCGGATGCGGACCATCCGCGAGTTCGAAGACCGCGTGCACGACGAGTTCTCGGCCGGCAACATCCCCGGCTTCGTGCACCTCTACGCCGGCGAGGAGGCGTCGGGGGTCGGCGTCTGCATGCACCTCACCGACCGCGACGCCATCGCCTCGACGCACCGCGGCCATGGCCACTGCATCGCCAAGGGCTGCGACGTCGACGGCATGATGAAGGAGATCTTCGGCCGCAAGGACGGGCTGTGCGGCGGTAAAGGCGGCTCGATGCACATCGCCGACCTGTCGAAGGGCATGCTCGGCGCGAACGGCATCGTCGGTGCCGGCGGCCCGCTCGCCTGCGGCGCGGCGCTCACCTCAAAGCTCCTGAAGACCGGCGGCGTTTCGGTCTGCTTCTACGGCGACGGCGCCTCCAACCAGGGTGCTATCCTGGAGAGCTACAACCTCGCAAAGATCTGGAACCTGCCGGTGCTGTTCGTCGCCGAGGACAACGGCTACGCGGAATCGACTGCCTCGTCGTGGTCGGTCGGCGGCAGCCAGAGCGGCCGCGCCGCCGGCTTCGGCCTGCCCTCGAAGGAGGTCGACGGCTTCGACTTCTTCGACGTCTACGAGACCGCCGGCGAGATGATCGACCGCGCCCGCAGCGGCGGCGGCCCGTCGCTGATGCACGTCCGCCTCGGCCGCCACTACGGCCACTTCGAGGGCGACGCGATGACCTACCGCGCGCCGGACGAGATCGCCAACCTGCGCCAGAACCACGATCCCTTGAAGATCTTCAAGCAGCGCGTCGTCGAGGCCTCGCTGATCTCCACCGAGGAGTTCGACGCCGTCGACAAGAAGGTCGTCGACGACATCGCCATGACGATGGTGAACGCCAAGGCGGCGCCGATGCCGACCGAGGCGGATCTGCTCACCGACGTCTATCTGCGCTACTGAGGGGGAGGCGAACCATGTCCAAGAAAAGCTATCGCCAGGCCGTCAACGAGGCGCTGCGCCAGGAGATGGAGCGCGATCCGCGCGTCATCCTGATGGGCGAGGACGTCGCCGGCGGCACCGGGGCTCCCGGCCAGCAGGACGCCTGGGGCGGACCGCTGGGCGTCACCAAGGGCCTCTACACGCAGTTCGGCCCCGACCGCATCCTCGACACCCACCTCGCCGAGATCTCCTTCATCGGCGCCGCGGCGGGTGCGGCGGCAACGGGGCTCAGGCCGGTGGCCGAGCTGATGTTCGTCGACTTCATGGGGGTCTGCTTCGACCAGATCCTCAACCAGGCGGCGAAGTTCCGCTACATGTTCGGCGGCAAGGCGGTCACGCCCCTCGTCATCCGCACCATGTACGGCGGCGGCTTCCGCGCCGCCTCGCAGCATTCGCAGTGCCTCTACTCTCTCTTCACCCACATTCCCGGGCTGAAGGTGGTGGTGCCGTCGAACGCCTACGAGGCGAAGGGCCTGCTCATCCAGTCGATCCGCGACGACGACCCGGTGATCTTCTTCGAGCACAAGGTCCTCTACGACGAGGAGATGGAGGTTCCGGACGAGCCCTACACCATCCCCTTCGGCGAGGCGAACGTGACGCGCGAGGGCGAGGACTGCACGATCGTGGCGCTCGGGCGGATGGTCGGCTTCGCCAACCAGGCGGCCGACAACCTTGCCAAGCAGGGCATCACCTGCACGGTGGTCGACCCGCGCACCACCTCGCCGCTCGATCTCGAGACGATCATCGAGACCACCGAGGAGACGGGCCGGCTGGTCGTCGTCGACGAGTCGCACCCGCGCTGCTCGATGGCGAGCGACATCGCCTCGCTGGTCACCGAGCGCTCGTTCCACAAGCTGAAGGCGGCGCCGCGCATGGTCACCGCGCCGCACGCGCCGGTGCCGTTCTCGCCGGCGCTGGAGGATCTCTACGTGCCGAGCCCGGCGAAGATCGAGGCCGCCGTGCGCGAACTCGTCGGCATGCCGACCCGGGTCGCCGCGGAGTAGCGGGCGACGAACGCTGTCTTCGTCCCTCCCCTGCAAGGGGAGGGACCGCCGGCGAAGCCGGCAGGGTGGGGCCGCGGTGCCTCGCATCGGACAAGCACAGCCAAATCACGTCATCCCCCGGCTTGACCGGGGGATCCAAGCCCAGCGTGAGACTGCCGCCGTCGGGCCCTGCCGCATGGATGCCCCGGTCAAGCCGGGGCATGACGTGGGGAGGGGATGGAATGCGCCAACCGAGGCGCTGCAGCATCGCAACCCACGCACCAATTTCCCGGGAGACCGCCGATGTCCATCGAACCGATCGTCATGCCGAAGTGGGGCCTCGCCATGCAGGAGGGCACCCTGTCGAAATGGAACATCGCAGAGGGTGACAAGATCGCCCGCGGCCAGGAAATCGCCGACATCGAGACGACGAAGATCGCCAATTCGTTCGAGAGCCCGGTGGAGGGCCTCGTCCGCCGCCGCGTCATCGCCGAGGGCGACGTCGTGCCGGTCGGGGCGCTGCTCGCCGTCGTGGCGGACAAGAGCGTCGGCGACGCGGAGATCGACGCCTTCGTCACGCAGTTCCAGGAGAGCATGGCCTCGGCCGCCTCCGAGACCGTCGTCGTGCCGCAGCCGGAGGTGATCGAGACCGCCGCCGGCCGCATCCGCTACCTGAAGCTCGGCGAGGGCGACGGAACGCCGGTGGTGCTGATCCACGGCTTCGGTTCCGATCACGCCGCTTGGCTGTTCAACCACGAGGCGCTCGCCGAGGGCCGCACCGTCTACGCCCTCGACCTGCCCGGCCACGGCGGCTCCGAGAAGGCGGTGAAGGACGGCTCCGTCGCCGGCCTCGCCACGGCGGTGGTCGCCTTCCTCGACGCGGTCGACATCAAGAAGGCCCACCTCGCCGGCCACTCGCTCGGCGGCGCCATCGCGGCCCACATCGCGCACACAAACCCCGACCGCGTCGCCTCGCTGTCGCTCGTGGCGCCGGCGGGCATCGCCGGCACCATCAACCAGGGCTTCATCGACGGCTTCCTGGGCGAGTCCCGCGCGCGCAAGCTCCGGCCGGTGATCGAGCTCCTCGTCGCCGACCCGTCGATGGTGACGGCCGACATGGTCGAGGACGTGCTGAAGTTCAAGCGCCTCGACGGTGCCTCCGAGGCGCTGACGGCGATCGCGGCGGCGAACTTCTCCGGCGGCAAGCAGAGCGCCAGCCTGCGCGACGCGCTCGCCAACGCCAAGGTGCCGGTGCAGGTGATCGTCGGCGAGAGCGACCAGATCCTGCCGGCCTCCGGCGCCGATGGCCTGCCGGCCTCGGTGACCGTGCACCGGCTCGCCGCCGTCGGCCACCTGCCGCACATGGAGAAGTCGGCGGAGGTCAACCGCCTCGTCGCCGCGATCCTGCGCGACTGACCGGGTGACACGAGTTCGAACGGGAAGGGGCGGGCCATCGGCTCGCCCCTTTCGCTTTTTCCCCCGGGATGTCACGCGTCTCAGGCGGCGCGCTTCTCGAACTCGGTGACGGCGCGCTTCACGGCGCGGGCGAGCTCGTCGGCCCCCGGCGTGTCGGAGTGGACGCAGACGCAGTCCGCCTTCATCGGCAGCTCGCGGCCGTTGATCGAGGTGCCCTTGCCCTCGGCGAGCACCCGCGTCATCGCCCGCTCCACCTCGGCGGGGTCGCGCGCGTCGTGCTCGCGGGTGATGATCACCATGCCCTCGTCGTTGTAGTCGAGGTCGGCGTAGTACTCGGCCATGAAGGTGAGGCCGCGGGCCTTGTAGACTTTTTCGTGCTGGGTGCCGGCCATGCCGAGCACCGGCACGCCGAACGAGACGGCGGCGTCGGCGATGGCGTTCGCCACCTCCGGATCGCGCGAGGCGACGCCGTAGAGGGACCCGTGCGGCTTGATGTGGTTGAGCGGCACGCCCTCGATGTCGAGAAAGCCCTTCAGCGCGCCGATCTGGTAGATCAGGCAGGCGGTGAGCTCCTCACGGCCCATCTTCATTTCGCGGCGGCCGAAGCCCTGCAGGTCGGGATAGGAGGGGTGGGCGCCGACCCGGACGCCGTGCGCCTTGGCGAGCCGCACGGTCTTCTGCATCACCACCGGGTCCGAGGCGTGGAAGCCGCAGGCGACGTTCGCCATGTCGATGTGGGGCATGATCCCCTCGTCGTCGCCGCAGCGATAGAGCCCGAAGCTCTCGCCCATGTCGCAGTTGATCAAGACCGTCATCGGACAACACCCTCGCGTCGCGCGTTTCGTGCAGTGTCGGGAGCAGCGGCGTGGCCGTCAAACGGGAATTTCAGGCCGGCGGGGCTTGCGATGCCGGGTGGCGTGCGCTGCCACGCCGCCTCTTGCCACGGCCCCCTCTCGCCACGGCCCCCTCTTGCCGCTGCCCCCTCTGGAGTCATCTTCGGCCTTGTGCCGAGGATCCACGTCTTGCTGCAACGCTTGCGGGAGCATCGAGCGTCGCATTCGCGGCGAAGGATGGATTCCAGGCACAAGGCCTGGGATGACTCCGTTGGGTGGGGTGGCCGCGTTGGATGGAGTGGCCGCGTCGGGTCGGAGGACCGCGTTGGGAAGACCCCCGCGGGTGGGATGACCGCGTTGGGCAAAGACGCGCCCGCCGCGCACCGGACCCCCGCCATGCGCCATAATTTCGCATGAGGCCGGTGTTTCCCGGCGCGAACTTTCCCTATGCTCGGCACGCGTTGTCGCGGAGGTTTCTCATGGCGGTGAAGACGGTTCTGGCTCCCATCCCCGGCATCTTCTACCGCAGCCCGTCGCCCGGCGAGCCGGCGTTCAAGCAGGACGGCGACACGGTCGCCGCCGGCGAGACGATCGGCCTCATCGAGGTGATGAAGACCTTCAACCCGGTCGTCGCCGAGTTCGGCGGCAAGAACGTCAAGTTCGTCCTCGACAACGAGGACGCGGTGATGGCCGGCCAGCCGGTCTGCGAGCTCGAAGACTGATCGCGGGACCGCAGCCCCGATGCCCGTCACGAAAATCCTCATCGCCAACCGTGGCGAGATCGCCGTGCGGATCATCCGCGCGGCACAGTCGCTTGGGATCGCCACCGTCCAGGCGGTGAGCAAGGCCGACCACGCCATGCTCGCCGCCCGCCTCGCAGACGAGGTGGTGGAGATCGGACCGGCGCACGCCTCGAAGTCCTATCTCAGCGTCGAGGCGCTGCTGAAGGCCGCCGCCGACACGGGCGCCGACGCCGTCCACCCCGGCTACGGCTTCCTCTCCGAGAACGCCGGCTTCGCGGCGGCGGTGGAGGAGCGCGGGCTCGTCTTCATCGGCCCGAAGGCCGAGACGATCCGCCTGATGGGCGACAAGGCGACGGCCCGCGCGATGGCGATGAAGGCCGGCGTGCCGACGGTGCCGGGCAGTCCCGGCCGGGTGGAGGGCCTGCAGGCGGCGCGCGACGCCGCCGAGGAGGTCGGCTACCCGGTGATGATCAAGGCGTCAGCCGGCGGCGGCGGCCGCGGCATCCGCGTCGCCCACACGCCGGAGGAACTGGCAACGCTCATTCCGCAGGCGAGCACCGAGGCGCAGGCGGCCTTCGGCGACGGCGGGCTCTATCTCGAGCGCTTCATCGGCCGCGCCCGCCACGTCGAGGTGCAGATCATGGGCGACGGCACAAACGCCGTGCACCTCTACGAGCGGGAATGCTCGCTGCAGCGCCGCCGCCAGAAGGTCTGGGAAGAGGCGCCCGCCGCCGTCCTCGACACGGCGACGCGCGAAAAACTCTGCGCCTCGGCCGTAGCGCTGGCGAAGTCGGTCGGCTACCGCGGCGCCGGCACGCTCGAATACCTTTACGACGACGAGACCGGCGAGTTCTTCTTCATCGAGATGAATACCCGCATCCAGGTGGAGCATCCGGTGACGGAGATGATCACCGGCGTCGACCTGGTCGCCGAGATGATCCGCATCGCCGCCGGCGCGCCGCTGTCGATCCGCCAGGAGGACGTGGCGATCTCCGGCCACGCCCTCGAGTGCCGCATCAACGCCGAGGACCCAGCGAAGAATTTCATGCCCTCGCCGGGCGTGGTCTCGCGTCTGGTCGTTCCCGAGGGCGACGACATCCGCTTCGACACCATGCTTTACGAGGGCTATGCGGTGCCGCCCTTCTACGATTCCCTCATCGGCAAGCTGATCGTCCGCGGCGCCACGCGCGAGGCGGCGATCGAGGCGATGGCGCGGGCGCTGGACGGGCTCGTGGTCGAGGGCATCGCCACGACGATCCCGCTGCACAAGGCGCTCGCCCGCGACGGGGAAGTCGCGAGCGGCCGTGTCCACACCCGCTGGCTGGAGCCGTGGCTCGAAGCCAACCCGCTCGACGCTGCGAAGGCCTGAGGAGATCCGCCCCACATGCAGACGCGATACTCATTCGGCGGTGACGAGCACGTCTATATCGAGCTCGACGAGGCGATGTCGCTGGAGGCCTTCTTCAAGGGGCTGTCGCTCACCAACGCCATCCGCGACAGCCGCATCGCCGGCGTCACCGAGATCTGCCCGGCGAACGCCTCGGCGCTCGTCAAGTTCGATCCGGACAGGATCGCCCCCGACGACCTCCTGAAGGAGCTGAAGTCGCTGGAGGCGGCGGCCGAGAAGGCCGAGCCGGTGATCGACACGCGGGTGATCGACATCCCGGTCTTCTACGACGACCCGTGGACGCACGAGACGCTGATGCGCTTCCGCGAGCGCCACCAGGACCCGAAGGCGACCGACCTCGAGTTCGCCGCCCGCGTCAACGACCTGCCGAGCGCCGACGCCTTCATCGAAGCGCACTCCGGCTCGCCGTGGTTCGTCTCGATGGTCGGCTTCGTCGCCGGCCTGCCGTTCATGTACCAGATGGTCGAGCGCCAGCGGCAGCTCGAGGTGCCGAAGTACCTGCGCCCGCGCACCGACACGCCGAAGCTGACGGTCGGCCACGGCGGCTGCTTCAGCTGCATCTATTCGGTGCGTGGCGCCGGCGGCTACCAGATGTTCGGCATCACGCCGATGCCGATCTACGACCCGAAGCAGGAGATCAGCTACTTGAAGGAGTTCATGATCTTCTTCAAGCCGGGCGACATCGTGAAGTTCAACCCGGTGACGCGCGAGGAATACGACCGCGACCTGGAGGAGGTGGCCGCCGGCCGCTTCTATCCGGGGATCCGCAAGGTGACGTTCTCGCTCGACGCGTTCCAGCAGGATCCCACCGCCTACAACGCCGCGCTCCTGGGAGGTGCCTGATGGCGATCGAGGTGCTGAAGCCCGGCCTGGCCACCACGGTCCAGGATCTCGGGCGCCCCGGCTACTACCATCTCGGCATCCCGGTCTCCGGCGGCATGGACACCTATGCCCTGACGGCCGCCAACCTCCTCGTCGGCAACGACGCCGGCGACGCGGTGCTGGAAGCCGTGTTCATGGGGCCGGAGCTGAAGTTCGATGCGGACGCGCTCGTCGCCGTGACCGGCGCCGAGCTGCCGCCGAAGGTCGACGGCGTCGTGCAGCCGACGTGGACGGCGTTCACGGTGAAGGCCGGGCAGACGCTGTCGTTCGACTTCCTCAAGGCGGGGGCGCGCGGCTACATCGCCATCGCCGGCGGCATCGACGTGCCGGTGGTGCTCGGCAGCCGCTCGACCTATGCGCTGGGTGCGCTCGGCGGCCACGAAGGCCGGCCGCTGAAGGTGGGCGACAAGCTTCCGGTTGGCGCGGCGAAGCGGACGGTTGCCGCCGGCCGCTCTGTTCCCGCTGACCTTCGCCGCGGGCTCGGCAATCCGGTGGTGCTCCGGGCGCTTCCGGGGCTCTACTGGCACCGCCTCACCGAGGCGGCGGGGAAGGGCTTCTTCGAGGACACCTGGAAGGTGGCGCCCGAGGCCGACCGCATCGGCTACCGCTTCCGCGGCGGCCGGCCTCTGCAGTTCGTCGAGCGCGAGCAGCCGTTCGGCGCGGGCTCCGATCCGTCGAACGTCGTCGACTGCCCGTACCCGTACGGCTCGATCCAGGTGCCCGGCGGCACCGAGCCGATCGTGCTGCACCGGGATGCGGTGTCCGGCGGCGGCTACTTCATGGTGGGCACGGTGATCTCCGCCGACATGGACCTGATCGGCCAGATGCAGCCGAACCTGCCGGTGCGGTTCCAGGCGGTCGACATGGCCGGCGTGCTCTCCGCCCGCCACGACCGCGCAGCAAAGCTCGCCCGCCTCGGCGAGGCGCTGGCCTGAAGCGCTGGCCCTCGCCGCGTCAGACCGCGGCGAGGGCGTCCTCGCCGACGGGGCGGGGCGACAGCGACCGGCCGAGCGTCTGCAGCACCCGCCGCTTGGCGTCCTCGAAGTCCGGCGAGAGCCGGTCGCGCGGGCGTGGCAAGTCGACGGCGTGGACGGAGGCGATGCGGCCCGGCCGCGGGCGCATCACCACAACGCGGTCGGCGAGCACCAGCGCCTCCTCGATGTCGTGCGTCACCAGCAGCAGCGTCGGCCGGGTTTCGGCCCAGAGGTCGAGCAGGTGGTCCTGCAGGTCGACGCGGGTGAAGGCGTCGAGCGCCGAGAACGGCTCGTCGAGCAGAAGCACCGACGGCCGCGCCACCAGCGCGCGGGCGATCGCCACCCGTTGCGCCTGGCCGCCGGAGAGCTCCCGCGGCCAGCGTCTGCCGTAGCCGGCGAGCCCGACGCGCGACAGCGTCGCCTGGACGCGGTCGTTTCGGTCTGCCGCCGGCAAATCCGCCAGCCCGAATCCGACGTTGCCGGCCACCGTCAGCCACGGCAGCAGCCGCGGTTCCTGGAAGACGATGCCGACGGCGGCGTGCGGGGCAGTGATCACCGTGCCGCCGACGCGCACCGTGCCCTCGCTGGCGCGGTCGAGGCCGGCGAGAATGCGCAGGAGCGTGCTCTTGCCGCAGCCCGAGCCGCCGACGACGGCGACGATCTCGCCGCGGCCGATCTCCAGCGAGACGCCGTCGAGCGCCTGCATGCCGTTCGCGTAGGTCTTGCCGAGAGAGGCGATGGTCACCGCGTCGGCGCTCATCGCGGCTGCTCCTCGGTGTCCTGCCAGCGCAGCAGCGGCGCCGTCAGCCCGGCGAGCAGCCCGTCGCTGAGCTTGCCGAGCACGGCGAAGACGAGGATGGCGGCGACGATCTGCGCCGGCTTGCCGATCTGCTGGCCGTCGACCAGCAGGTAGCCGAGCCCCTCGGAGGCGCCCATGAACTCGGCCGCGACGACGAACATCCAGCCGAGGCCGAGGCCGGAGCGCAGGGCGATGACGTAGCTCGGCAGGATCGCCGGCAGCAGGATGCGGCGGATCAGCGCCGGGCCGCTCAGGCGGAAGACGCGGCCGACCTCGATGATCTTGCGGTCGACGCATGCGATTGCGCCGAGCACGCCGAGATAAACCGGGAAGAACACGCCGACGGCGATCAGCGCCACCTTCGATTGCTCGAAGATGCCGAGCCAGAGGATGAACAGCGGCACCCAGGCGATCGACGGGATCGCCCGCAGTCCCTGCAGCGTCGGATCGAGCAGCCGGCGGGCGATCACCGAGTAGCCGGCGACCGCGCCGATCGCCGTGCCGGCGGCGACGCCGAGGGCGAAGCCGACGGCGACGCGCCAGCTCGTCGCGATGATGTGGCGGACAAGGTCGCCGGAGCCCCAGAGCTCCGCCAGCGTCTCGGCGATGCGCGACGGCGGCGGCATCAGCCGGCCCTGGGCCAGCCCGACCGCCACCGCCGCCTCCCAGCCGACGGCGAGCGAGATCGGCACGACCAGCCCCACGGCGAGGCCGGGGATGAGGCTGCGCGGCCAGCCGGGCACGCGCAGCCGCAACCGCGCGGCGCGTTCGGGTGTGTCGAGCGCGGTCATGCGGCCGTCACTGGCTCGCGACGGGGAACCGGTCGTCGATGAGGGCGTCAACGGTGGCGGCGACGTCGACATCCGGCTTGATCACACCCGCCTCCTGCAGCGCCAGGCCGGCGGCCAGGATCGTCTCCGCCTGCGCCGTGCCGATCGAGGAGTGGCTGAGGTCGGTGCGCTCCTGCAACTGCTTGGCGATGACGGCGGGCGGCAGCTTGGTCGCCGCGACCAGCAGGTCCTGCAGGCCCTGCGGGTTCTCGAGCGCCCAGGCGCGCGCCTTCTCGTACTGGGCGAGGACGCGGGCGACGATCTCCGGATTCTCCGCGGCGAAGGTCTCGGAGGTGTTCAGCACGCCCCAGCTGTTGGCGGCCGGGTTGCGGTAGAACAGCTTGGCACCCTCCTCGACCTCGGCCGAGGCCATCATCGGGTCGAGCCCCGCCCAGGCCTGGACGTCGCCGCGCAGCAGCGCGAGCTTGCCGTCGGCGTGCTGCAGCAGCACCAGCGTGACGTCCTTCTCGGTGAGCCCGGCGTCGGCCAGCGCGCGGACGAGGAAGATGTGCGGGTCGGTGCCGCGCGTCACCGCGATCGACTGGCCCTTGAGGTCGGCGACGTTGGCGATGGTGCTGTCCTTGGCCGTCACCAGCGCCGTCCATTCCGGGCGGGAGTAGACGTAGATCGACTTCACCGGGTTGCCGTTGATGCGCGCGAGCAGCGCCGCGGCGCCGGCGGTCGAGCCGAAGTCGAGCGAGCCGGCGTTGAGGAACTCCAGCGCCTTGTTGGAGCCGGCCGACTGCACCCAGGTCACGGTGATGCCGTCCTTGGCGAACTCCTTCTCGAGCAGTCCCTGGTCCTTCAGGGCGAGCGAGACCGGGTTGTAGGTGGCCCAGTCGATGCGGATCTCGGTCGGGGCGGCCGTCGCGGGCGCCGCGGTGGCGATTGCGGCCGCGGCGGCAAGGCCGAGGAAGATGCGGCGGGACAGGCTCATGGCGAAGCTCCGGTGCGGTCGGCGCCGGGACGGCGCGAGTCCCGGCAAATCTAGCATCGCCACTTTTAATGTCTACTAGTCTAGTCGTGTTAATCGGGTTATCGAGGACGCCACCCCCGGGCCGCGCGGCCGGCCCGACCGCCCGGCGTGCCGTCGGCTTGGTCCGGCGGTTCCGACCGGCCCGACGCCCCCCACCATCAGGACCCCCGATGCCCCGCACGATCATCGACATCCGCAACCGCCCGGCTTTCCTGCACGATTTCTACGGCGCGCGGCGCGGCACGCCGGAATTCGAGATCGCCGTCTGGCTGAACGGGCGCACGGGATCGGCGGACGTCGAGCATTTCGTCCGCTCGCAGACGCCGGACGGGTTTCTGCAGGAGATTCGGCGCGCGGGCATCGCCGCCGCCGTCGTCATCGGCCGCGACACGCCGGCGATCCGCAACGACAACGACGAGATCGCCGCGCTCGCCGCGAGTGCGCCGGAACTCGTCGGCGTCGGCTCCGTCGACCCGCACCGTCTCGGGGTCGAGGGTGCCGTCGCAGAAGCCGAGCGGGCGGTGAAGTCTCTTGGGCTCCGCGCGATCAACCTCGAACCGGGGTTCGGCGCGCCGGCGCGCGCCTTCGACGACCCGCTGCTACTGCCGGTCTACGACGCGCTGCAGGACTGGGGCGTGCCGGTGTTCCTGATGTCGGGCCCGACCACGCCGGACCTCGCCTTCAACGACCCGAGTGCCATCGGCCGGGTCGCGCGGGCGTTCCCGCGGCTGCCCATCGTCGTCCACCACGGCGCCTGGCCGCGCGTCGACGAGATCATCGGCGTCGCCTTCCGCTACGCCAACGTCACGCTGGTGCCCGACATGTACATCTTCCAGCCGGGCGGCCGGCTCTATGTCGAGGCCGCCAACGGCGCGCTCGCCGACCAGCTCGCCTTCGGCTCCTCGCATCCATTCCGGCCGATGGCGCAGTCGGTCGAGGACTACGCCCGCCTCGGCTTCCGCGACGACGTGCTCGAGAACGTCTTCTTCCGCACCGCGAGCCGTCTCTTGAAGATCGAGCCGTAGACCCGCCGCTATTCCGGCGCGCCCGCCGTGGCGCGCTGGCGTGTGCGTGTGCGCACCCACAGCGCGAGCGCGCCCACCGCGATCGTGCCGACGATGAACAGAAACGCCGCCGCGGCGATCGCCGGGCTGATGTTCTCGCGGATCGTCGAGAACATCTGGCGGGCCAGCGTGCGCTGGTTCGGGCCGGCGACGAACAGCGTCAGCACCACCTCGTCGAGCGAGGTGGCGAAGGCGAACACGGCGCCCGAGACGACGCCCGGCATGGCGAGCGGCAGCGTGACGCGGCGGAACACCACCGTCGGCGAAGCGCCGAGCGACAGCGCGGCGCGCTCCACCCGCTGGTCGATCCCCTCGAGGGAGGCTGCGACGTTGACGAGCACGAACGGCACCGCCACCACCGTGTGGGCGATGATCACGCCGAGGTAGCTCGAGGCGAGCCCGAGGCGGGCGAACAGGATCTGCATGCCGACGCCGAGCACCACCGCCGGCACCACCATCGGCAAGAGGAAGGCGGTGCGGAACAGCCCGGACAGCGGCAGCCGCGAGCCGCGCAGGCCGAGGGCGGCGAGGGTCCCGAGCACCGTCGCCAGCACCGTCGTGCCGCCGCCGATGATCAAGCTGTTGACGATCGACCGCCGCCACACCTCGGCGGTGGCGAGCTCCTCGAACCAGCGCATCGAGTAGGCGGGGATCGGGTAGTTGAGGAAGATGCTGTCGGTGAAGGCGAGCGGCAGGATCACGACGAGCGGCGCCAGCAGGAAGAACACCGCCGCGACACCGAAGATCAGCTTGACCGCCGCCAGCATAGCCTCAGGCCCTCGCCGCGCGGTCGGACGACAGCCGCCCGTAGACTGCATAGAGGACCAGGGTGGCCGCCAAGAGCACGAGGCCGAGCGCGCCGGCCATGCCCCAGTTGGCGGAGCCGGTGGCGTAGAAGGCGATCACCGAGGAGATCATCTGGTCGCGCGGGCCGCCGATCAGCGCCGGGGTGATGTAGTAGCCGATGGCGCTCATGAACACGAGCAGCGAGCCGGAGACGACGCCGCGCAGGCTGAGCGGCAGGAGCACGCGCAGGAAGGCGCGCACCGGGTTGGCGCCGAGCGAGGCCGCCGCCGGCATCAGGTTCTTCGGGATCGTCAGCAGCACCGAAAAGATCGGCAGCACCATGAACGGCAACAGCACGTGCACCATGGCGATGACGACGCCGAGCCGGTTGAAGATCAGCGGGATGGGGCTGTCGGTGAGCCCGCTCGCCATCAGCGTCGCGTTGATCAGGCCGTTGTCCTGCAGCAGGATGAACCAGGCAGCGGTGCGCACCAGGAGCGACGTCCACAGCGGCAAGAGCACGGCGGCGAGCAGCAGCTGCCGCCGCCAGCCGGTGACGGCGGCGGCAAGCATGGCGTAGGGCAGGCCGACGGCGAGGCAGCCGAGCGTGACGGTCGCCGCCACCACGAAGGTGCGGATGAGGATCGCCCGGTTGGCCGAGGCGTCGGCCGGCAGCGCGACGATGTCGCCCGCCGTGTCGCGCCCGAGGTCGACGGCGGCGAGCAGGTTGCGGTCGGTGTAAGCGGAGCCGGCGGCGTCGGCGACGGCGCGCCAGAACGCCGGGTCGCTCCAGCGTTTGTCGACCGCGACGAGGTCGACGGGGCCGTCGGAGGCCCGCACCGCGGTGACCGTCTTGCCCATCAGCGTGCGGAAGCCGGCCTGCGCGCTGTTGAGCCGGCGCGTCACGTCGCCGAGCACCTGCTGGTCGTCGAGCGCCCTGAGATCGGCGACGAGCGCCGCCTGCAGCTCGGGGGTCGGCGGCGTCGCGCGGTCCCAGCCGGCGGCGGCCTCTGCGGTGGCCGGCAGCGCGCGCGCCACCGTCGGGTCGGAGACGGCGACGGTCGTCATGGCGACGAGCGGCCACAGGAAGAACAGCACGACGAAAGCGAGCAGCGGCGCGATGAGACCGAAGGCGACGAGGTGCCTGCGGGCGGCCCCGTTCATCGCGGCAACACCCAGCAATCCTCCGGCGCGAACGCCGCCGAGACGCGGGCGCCCTCGGCCCACTCCGCCCGTTGGCGGTCGGCCTTCGCGACGAAGCCGCCGGTCGCCTCGTCGAGGTGCACGCGCAGATGGTCGCCGTGATAGACGCAGTCCGCCACCGTCGCCGCGAAGGCGTTCGGCTCCGACGCCGCGGCGCCGAGGCGGACGCGCTCTGGCCGCACGCAGATGGCGACCGGCTGCTGCGGCGCCAGCGCCACCGGCGTGGTGACGGTGACGAGGCCGCCGTTTGTGAGCCGGATCGTCGCGGTGCCGTCGCCGGCCCGTTCGACGACGCCCTCGGCGACGTTCGTCTCGCCGATGAAGTCGGCGACGAAGCGGGTGGCGGGTCGCTCGTAGATGGCGTCCGGCGGGCCGATCTGCTCGATCTTGCCGTGGTTGAAGACGGCGATGCGGTCGGCCATCGTCAGCGCCTCCGACTGGTCGTGGGTGACGAAGACAATCGTCAGCCCGAGGTCGCGGTGGAGGGCGCGGATGTCGAGCTGCATCTGCTCGCGCAGCTTCTTGTCGAGCGCGCCGAGCGGCTCGTCCATCAGGACGACGCTCGGCTCGAAGACGAGCGCACGGGCGAGCGCCACGCGCTGCTGCTGGCCGCCGGAGAGCTGCGAGGGCCGGCGCTCCCGGTAGGCGCCGAGCTGCACCATGTCGAGCGCCCGGGCGACCTTCGCCGTCGTCTCGGCGCGCGACACGCCGCGCATCTCGAGCGGAAAGGCGACGTTCTCGGCGACGCTCATGTGCGGGAACAGCGCGTAGCTCTGGAACACGACGCCCATGTTGCGCCGGTGCGGCGGCAGCGGCACGATGTCGACGCCGCCCAGCAGCACCCGCCCGGCGGTCGGCGCCTCGAAGCCGGCGAGCATCATCAGGAGCGTCGTCTTGCCGGAGCCGGACGGCCCGAGCAGGCAGACGAACTCGCCGCGGGCGATGTCGAGCTCGAGATCGTCGACGACGGTGAGCGCGCCGAACGCCTTCGAGACGTGATCGAAGCGGATGTAGGGATCGGTCAACGCGTGTTCCCGTTCCGGCTGCCCGAGATTGCCGTCGCATCGGTACCGTCGCGAGGGCGACACCGAGCGGCTCCCGAGACAGCACGCACCCCACGTGATCGAGCGCGCCGCGCTGGGCGATCACGCTGTCGAGCCGCCAGTTTTGACGGCTTGGAGAGGGGCGACAAGCGGTTTTCGCGTCCTGCGTGGTGCGACGGCAAACCTTTCCCGATGCGAAGTGACGCGGACGGCGGCGGCCGACGCTCTGCGGACCGCACGGCGGCGCGGGAAACGCAGCCGTCCGCGCCGCGGACCGCGGGTGCGCGGGCGATCAGTGGCCCGGGCGCCCCGGCAGCATCGTCTCGGACGTGCGACCGCCGTGCGGCCGCTCGCGAAGCCTTCGCAGGTTGTTGGTCATGACGACGGCATCCTCCTGCCAGAGGGGATGGCGGGTCTTCGCGCCGAGGGCGCGGGGCCGGTTGCGGCGCGGATCGTCCGGCCGCATCGACAGCACGGCCGCCTGGATGTGGTCGAGCAGCGCCTTGCGGTCGCGGATCGACGACAGCTCCTCCCACGGCATCAACGCACCGACCTGGACGGCGATCGGATCGCCCAGCTGCTTGACGAACTCGCGGCACAAGAGGGCGCGCCGGGCGGTCAGGGAGACGCGGCTCACTGCCTGGAACAGCAGGCTGTTCTGCCCGTCCACATAGATCGGCAGGACGTTCGCCTCGCTCGCCTGCACCAGCTTGGTCAGGAACATCTTCCACGGGAGCTCTTCGGCGAGCCCATAGCCGAGCGGCGCCGTCGCGACGCCGCCGGCCGGAAAGATGCCGACGGTGCCGCCGTCCTTCAGCAGACGGACCGCCTCGTGGCGGGTGGCGATGTTCATCTCGACGGCTTCGCGGGTGTCGTCGAAGGAGATCGGCAGGATGTAGGGCCTGAGTTCCGGCAGCCGCGCCATCCGCTCGTTGATCAGCACCTTGTAGGGTCGGCCGAACTGCTCGGCGATGGCGCCGAGCGCCATGCCGTCGCCGATGCCGAACGGGTGATTGGCCACCATGACGATCGGGCCGTCGGGGATCCTCGGCAACGGCCACTGCCCCCGGAGAAGCAGCTCGATGTCGTACATTTCCATCAGCTTGCCGAAGGCGCGGGGCGAAGACCCGTCCGTTTCGGCGCGCCACTTCACGTAGATGTTCATCACCTTCGATCGGCCGAACATCGCCTCGAGCAGCGAGATCGCCATTCGCTTCGGCCGCGGATCCTGCGGACTGGCATAGGACAGACAAGGTTTTTTCATCGATCACACGACTCGGAATTGCGACCATGCAATGTCGGAGGCGTGCTTGACCGGACGACGACAGTTTTGTTCGAGTTTTGTGAAAAATGACGGTTGCGAGAGGCCGAGGGATTTCACGCGGATGGCGGCGGAAACCCAGGCTCCGGCCCCGCCGACGGCGAGTGGCTCGGGCGGGCCGGTCCGCCGCGGCGGATGGCACCACCCGCGGCCGCCAGGCGGCGACCGCGGGCTTCCCGTCGGCGTGCGCTACTGCGCGAGCCAGGCGTTGAAGCGCTGCGTCAGGGCTTCCGAGTTGTCGATCCAGAAGTCGACGTCGAGCGACACCGCGCCTTCGAGGTTCTTCGGGTCGGTCGGCAGCTGCGACTGCAGGTCGGCCGGCACCAGCGCCGCGGCCTCCTTATTCGGCAGGCCGTAGGCGACGAACGGCGGCAGCTTCGCCTGGTTCTCCGCCTTGCTGGCAAAGGCGATGAAGTCCATGCCCGGGCCCTTGTTCTCGGCGTCCTTCAGGATGACCCAGCTGTCGACGGCGTAGATGCTGCCCGGCCAGACCACCTTGAAGTTCTTGCCCTCGGTGCGGTTGATGCCGGAGATGCGACCGTTGTAGGCGGCCGTCATCACCACTTCGCCGGAGGAGAGCAGCTGCAGCGGCTGCGCGCCGGACTCCCACCAGATCATGTGCGGCTTAATCTCGTCGAGCTTCTTGAAGGCACGGTCGACGCCCTCCGGCGTACCGAGCACGTCGTAGAGCTCCTCCGCCTTGACGCCGTCGGCGAGCAGCGCGAACTCGAGCGCGTACTTGGCGCCCTTGCGCAGGCCGCGCTTGCCCGGGAACTTCTTGACGTCCCAGAAATCGGCCCAGGAGGTCGGTCCCTCCTTCAGCTTGTCGCCGTCATAGGAGAGCGCGGTGGTCCAGACGATCGCCCCGACGCCGCAGTCGCTCACCGCCGAGGGCAGGTAGATGTCCTTGCCGCCGAGCTTGTCCCAGTCGAGCGGCTCGTACATGCCGTCGGCGCAGCCGAGCGCCAGCTCCTCCGCCTCGACCTGCACGACATCCCAGTTCGGCGCGCCGGCCTTCACCTTCGCCGCGATGACGCCGAAGCCGCCGTCCCAGCTCTCGTCGAGCACCGGCTTGCCGGAGAGCTCGGCGAACGGCTTGAAGTAAATCTCGCGCTGCGCGTCCTGGTAGTTGCCGCCCCAGGAGACGACGGTGAGGTCGCGCGCCTCCGCCGCGGCGACGCCGAGACCGAGGCCGGCGGCGACCAGCGCGGCGAGCATTGTAGTGGGCCGGGAAATCGTCATGGTGGCTGTTCCCTTCTTTTGTCCCTCCCGTGCGCGGGAGGCTTCTGGTGGAAGGCAAGCATACTTGCGCGGAGAGGAAATGCGTTCGCGCAAAGCCGGTGAGAATAGTCACCAGCACGCTGTCGGGATTCAGTAAGTCGGTGGCGTGATCGCGCTCAGAATCTCGCTCCTCCCGTCGGCCGCGTTGCGGAAGCGGTGGGGGATTCGGCTGTCGAAATAGTAGCCGTCGCCCTCCTTGAGCACGCGCGCCTCGCTGCCGACGGTGAGCTCGACGGCGCCGCGCGTCACCATGCCGGCCTCCTGGGCGGCATGCGAGAACGCCTCGCCGGTGTCGGCGCCGGGGGCGTAGGTCTCGTGCAGCACGAGCAGCTGGCGGTTCGGGTGGTTGACCCCGATCATCCGGTAGGAGATCGCGTCGACCTTGCCGATCTCCACGAATTCCGCCGCCGCGTAGAAGGGGGCGTAGGGTAGCGCCGACTGCAGGTCGGAGAAGAAGCCGGTGAGCGTCGTGCCCAGCGCGTCGAGGATGGCGGAGAGCGTGTCGATCGACGGGCTCATGCGATCGCGCTCGATCAGCGAGATCGAGGAGTGCGAGATGCCCGAGCGCACGGCGAGCTCGCGCACGCCGAGCCCGCGCCGTCGCCGCATCTCCTTCAGCTTCGCCCCGATCTGCGGCACCGCGCGCCTCCCGCACTGACGACAGACTAGAAGCGGTGAAAATACTAGACAAGAGTCGCGGTGCCGATTGCGGCCCGGCGCGCCGCTCCCGATGCTCTCTCGCACTGGCCGCGCGTCGCGCGCGGCCGCCTTGCAGATCTGCGCGCCACTCCGCGTGCGGCCGCCCGCAACTGGCCGCGCCGCGCGGCCGTCCGAAAGAGCACCACCCATGTCCTCCTCGTCCTCCCGCCGTCCCGCCGGCGCCACCCACCTCAAGGCTCCCGCCACCGACGCCGCCGGCGACACCGGCGCGATCGAGGCGACGGTGAAGCGCATCCTCGCCGACGTGAAGGCGCGCGGCGACGCGGCCGTGCGCGAGTACGCCAAGCAGTTCGACAAGGTGGACCTCGAGCGCTTCGAGGTCAGCGACGCCGAGCGCACGAGCGCCGTCGCCGGCCTCGACCCGCAGACGCGCCGCGACACCGAGTTCGCCATCGAGCGGGTGCGCGCCTTCGCCGAGGCGCAGCGCGCGACGATCCTGCCGCTCGAGGTCGAGACCCTGCCGGGCCTGCACCTCGGCCACCGCGTCATCCCGATCGAGACGGTCGGCGCCTACGTGCCGGGCGGGCGCTACCCGATCCTGTCGGCGCCGGTGATGACGCTGGTGCCGGCGAAGGTGGCGGGCTGCGACACCGTCATCGCCTGCCTGCCGCCGACGGCGCACGAGGCGATGATCGCCGGCTGCCACCTCTCCGGCGCCGACCGCATCTTCCGCGTCGGCGGCGCCCAGGCGATCGCCGCGATGGCCTTCGGCACCGAGACGATCCCGGGCGTCGACAAGATCGTCGGCCCCGGCAACGCCTACGTCAACGAGGCGAAGCGGCAGGTGTTCGGCCCCGTCGGCATCGACCAGCTCGCCGGCCCGAGCGAGATCTTCGTCGTCGCCGACGAGACCGGCGACGCCGAGATGATCGCGACCGACCTCCTCGCCCAGGCCGAGCACGACATCCACACCCGCGTCGGCCTGATCACCACCGACCGTGCCCTCGCCGAGGCGACGATCGCCGCCGTCGAGCGCCAGCTCGAGGGCCTGTCGACGGCGAACGTCGCCGGCCCCGCCTGGCGGTCGAACGGAGAGGTCGTCGTCTGCGACAGCGAGGCGGCGATGATCGCCTATTCCGACTTCATCGCCGCCGAGCACCTGCAGGTGCACACGGCCGATTCCCACGCGACAGCGGCGAAGCTGCGCAACTACGGCTCGCTGTTCATCGGGCCGTTGTCGAGCGTCGTCTATTCCGACAAGTGCTGCGGCACCAACCACACCCTGCCGACGATGGCGGCTGCCCGCTACACCGGCGGCCTGTGGGTCGGCTCCTACGTCAAGGTGTGCACGCACCAGTGGCTCGACGAGCGCGGCGTCGCCGCCGTCGCGCCGCCGGCGATGCGCCAGTCGGCCACCGAGGGCATGGAGGGCCACCGCCGCGCCGCCGCCTTCCGGCTGTCGCGGGATCAGCTTCTGAAGACCTGAGCGCTCAGGCCGTCAGCGCGTCGGCGACGAGGACGGTGTGCCGGCCGGCCTGGCCGGCCCCGCCGGAGGCCGTCCGCCGCGGGCCGAGGCGCGCCTCGCTCGGCGGCATGTGGAAGTGCTGGTTGAAGCTGCGCGAGAAGTGCGAGGTGTTCTTGAAGCCGACGCGGTAGGCGATCTCGGAGATGGTCAGCGTCCCCTTCGGATCGCCGACCAAAAGCTCGTAGGCGCGCTGCAGCCGCTTCGTCTGGATGAACTGGCTGACCGTCGTCTGGTGGTCGGAGAACAGGCTGTAGAGGTAGCTCAGCGAAATGCGGTTCTCGGCGGCGATGCGGCGCGGGTTGAGGTCGACGTCGCCGAGGCGCACCTCGATATAGTCGAAGATGCGCCGGCGCAGGCGGTAGCGGGTCTGGCGCGCGGCGCCCTCGGCGTCGCGATGCTCGGAGCCGATAACGAGCGCGAACATCGCCACCACTTCCGTCGCGAGCGCCTCCGGGTTCGGCGGGGCGTGCTCGGCGAAGGTGGCCGCGAGGCTGATGACGAGCTCGAGCGCTAGTTGCGCCATCTGCTTGTTCGGCGCGAAGCGGCCGGCCAGGTGCTCGTCGATCGCCGGCAGGCGGCTCCTGAGCTCGCCGGCCGGAATGCGCACCAGCCAGTGGAACAGCCCGTCGTCGGCGGCGATCTCGCAGAACTCCGAGCGGCTGAACAGCACGTACTCGCCGGGCTCGATCACGCCGTTGCGGCCGGCGTGGCTGAAATAGTGGCGGTGGCCCACCGGGATCACCAAGACGAAGGCGTCGTCCGGCTCGGCGTCGATCGCCGCGCGGTCGCGGATGGCGTGGCGCTCGGTGCTGCGCACCAGCGTGATCGAGATGCGGCCGATGCGGCGCTCGTGCGCGACGAGGCGCGCCGGCCAGGGTGCCTTCGGTGCGGTCGCAGAAGACGAAACGGGGATCATCGGATCCACCTCCGGGCTCGGTGTCGGTCCGGTGGCTCGGCCGCGCTCCGCCTGTGCCGGTGTCGGCACGGCCGAGCCGGCGAACCGGCGAGGCTCCGGGGCGCGCTTCCCTCGGCTGTTCTTTTCGGTGGCGATCGCATCGGTCACGGTCATGAGCGCCTCCCGTCCTAGCCGGTCGCCGCGTCGGCCGGGCTTTCGACCCGTGCCGCCAGCACGATCTCGACGCTCGCCCGTTCGATGGTGCGGGCGAGCGTCCCGGCCGGCCGCTGGTCGGTGACCACCTTGTCGATCTCGTCCCAGGGGGCGAACACCGACAGGGCCGGCTGGTTGAACTTGCTGTGGTCGACGACGATGATCGTCTCGGCGGAGCGGGCGATCATCGTCCTGAACACCGCCGCCGCCTCGTCGTCCGCCTCGTTCGCGCCGTGCAGCCCGATGCCGGTGGCGCCGACGATCGCCCGGTTCGCCTCGAAGCCGGCGAGATGGGCGATCGTCTGCGCGCCGTAGACGTAGGCGTCTCGCCCGTTGAACCGGCCGGGGCAGACGAGCACGCGGATCGCCGGGTTGGTCGCCAGCATGGTGGCGATGTTGAAGGCGTGGGTGATCACGGTGATGTGGGTCTGGCGCGCCGCGAGGTGACGGGCGACCTGCAGCGTGGTCGAGCCCGCGCCCATCATCAGCACCTCGTCGGAGCCGATCATGTCGGCGACCGCGGCTCCGATGGCGCGACGCTCAGCGACCAGCATGCGCTCGCGCTCGCCGAGCGCCGGTTCCAAGGCGAACGGCCGCGCCGCGCCGCCATAGGTGCGGTTGATCAGGCCGCGTTCGCCGAGTTCCACGAGATCGCGCCGGATCGTTTCGCCGGAGACCCCGAGCCGCGCCGCCAGATCGGAGGCGCGCAAGAGCGGGGAGGCGCTGAGCTCCGCCATGATGCGCGCCTGACGCGCGCTCTTGCCGAGGCGATGCGCCGGCCGCTCGGGACGGCCGTTTCCCTCCTCGGGATCAGTCTCGACGATCGTGGGCAGGAAACCGGACACGACCACCTCGCGCAACCTCGTCGCACCGCCCGACCCGTCGCGGGTGCCGCGGCCGTCACGCAAGGATCGGGCCGGCACACGCAGCGACGTGAATCGCTCCGTGCGATGCGGGAAGCCGATCGCGTGATGAATTCCGAGGCGTGCCGCAAGGGCAGGCAGAGGGAGTGTGTCGCACAATGTGGAACTTGTCCACATTCAACGTGGAGGGATGCACGAAAAATGTGGGAGATGGGGCAGGACAGGTTGAGCCGCGTTGCAGCTTGCCAAATCGCATCGGGCCGCTCACGGCCCGGCCGGCCCACGTCAGTGCGGAAACTCGATCAACCCGAGATGCGCGGCCTTGGCGACGGCGTGGGCCCGGTTCGAAGCGGCGAGTTTCGTGCCTGCGCGCTTGAGGTGGACGCGGACCGTCTCGACGGAGCGCCCGAGGATGCAGGCGATGTCCTCCGCGGTCTTCCCATGCGCGGCCCACGTCAGGCATTCGAGCTCTCGAGTGCTGAGTGCCCCCGGCACGCGCTGTGGAAACGGGCTCTGGAACCGGTCGAACGTCGCGCTGTGGAAGTGATGCGCGACGAGGAAGAGCGTGTCTCTGGCCGACCGGACGAGTGCTGCCCAGTCGTCGTCGCTGCAGTCGCGGATGGCGCTGACGAAGGCGAACCGGCGCCCCGGCAGGTGGATCGGGACGGTGATGCCCTTCTGCAGACGCTTGTCGGCCAGATAGTGCCAGCTGTCCCGTTCCGCCGGATCGAGCGTGCCGCGCGCCTGGATGGCGTCCCACTCGATGGTCAGGCGACCCTCGAAACACGCGTGATAGTACGGGTCGTTGGCGTTGTGACGCCCCCAGGCAGTATCCCAGCGGGCGGGATAGTTCCGCGTGAGGAGCGGCGGCGGCGCCCAACGACCGTCCGGCAAGCGCGTCGATTGCATGTAGGAGTAGCAGACCATCGGGAAGCCGATGCCCTGGCAGGCGTCCGCGAGCACATCCATCGCAGCGTTCATGCTGGTCGCCGACTGGATGTTCGCGACGAAGCTCTGGATCGAACTGTCCATAGAGAGGTCGGGTGCTTGTGCCAGAGGCATCTCCCCTCCGATCTTCGGCCAGATACTCTCCTCGACCCTTGGCTTTCACAGTGGCACCAGCACCAATGCGTGTCAAACGTCATGCCGGCCGGCGGCCTCACAGCGTCGGCCGTCGTGTCTTCCACGGCTGCGTCGCCCCCTCGAACGCCGCTCCGGCGCGGAACACCGAGAGGTCGTCGAAGGTCCGCCCGACGAACTGCATGCCCGTCGGCACGCTGGTCTTCGCGTCCCACCCGGTCGGCACGCTCATCACCGGACACTGGCTGACGAGGTTGAACGGGTAGGTCATCCACCAGCTCATGTAGGGGTCGGCCTTCTTGCCGTTGATCAGCAGCGGCTCGTCGTTGCGGCGGTCGGCCGGGACGGAGGGAAGCGCCAGGGTCGGACAGATCAGCAGGTTGTAGGTCTCCAGGATCGGCGCGAGCTTCTGGTACATCTCGAAGCGGACCTGCTTGACGCCGTAGAAGCGTCCGACCGAATGCGTCTTTCCCTTCTCCAGGATCTTGACGACGAAGGGGTCGAGTTCGTTGTGCCAGTTCGGCAGAAGGTCGCCGGCGAGCGCGTAGAACAGCCCCTCCCAGTTGACGAGCCAGGCGTCCTCGGTCGCCTTCGTCCAGCCGAGGTCGACTTCCTCGACCGTGCAGCCGAGCGATCGCAGCACCTCAACCGCCGCGCGGGTGTTCTTCTGCACCTGCTCGTCGACCTCGAAGTAGCCGAGGTCCATCGAGAAGGCGATCTTCCAGCCCTTGATGCCGTCGAGGCGCTCGGGGATCGTCACGGTATCGCGCAGCGAGTAGACGTCGGCCGGATGCACCCCCGACATGACGTTCTGCATCAGCGCGAGGTCGGCGACGCTGCGGCCCATCGGGCCGTAGTGCAGCACCGTCTCGCCGGGGTGCTCGCGGTCGAGCGGGTTGCGGCCGAACGGCGGCTTGTAGCCGTAGACGCCCGAGGCGGACGACGGGATGCGGATCGAGCCGCCGCCGTCGGTGCCGTCGGCCACCGTCGTCATGCCGCCGGCGAGCGCCGCGCCGGCGCCGCCCGACGAGCCGCCGGGGCTGTAGTCGAGGTTCCACGGGTTGCGCGTCACGCCCCACAGCGGCGTGTGCGTGGTGGGCGAGTGCGCGAACTCGGGCGTGGTGGTGCGGCAGTGCATGATCGCACCGGCGTCCAGCAGGCGCGCCACTGTCGGCGCCGACTGGGTCGGCCGGAAATTCTCGTAGACCTTTGAACCATAGGTGGTGATCTCGCCTTCCACCGAGTGCCAGTCCTTGATGGCGCAGGTGACGCCCTCGAGCGGCCGCGTCGCGCCGCCGCTGGCGTAGAGGGCCTCCGCCGCCTTCGCCTGCTCCAGCGCGCGGTCGAAGTAGTTGTAGGTCAGCGCGTTGACGCGGCCGTTGATCGCCTCGACGCGGTCGATCTGCGCCTGCAGCACCTCGACGGGCGACAGCGTCTTCGCCCGGAACGCCGCCAGCGCCTCGGAAGCCGTCAGGTAGCAGAGGTCGAGGTCTGGCGTGCTCATGGTGGTCTCCGCTCGGCCGGCCGGAGGGCCGTTCGGAGGCAGTATTCGGCGCGCGCGGCGCGGCCGCGAGTCACCGAATTGGGTTATCGCGCCCCGATGCGTTCGGTGCTTGGACGCGAGCGCTGGATGGAGAGGCGCCGGCGGGGGTGTTCTGTTCGCACCGTCTTGGCGTCCTGTCCGCTCCGTCATACCGGCTTGACCGGGTTGTCCGTCTACTTGCTCGACCTCTCGGTCCGTCATCGCCCGGCTCGACCGGCGATCCATGGAGCACACGAAAACGCTCGTCGTTTCCGTGGCTTGGATGCCGCGGTCAAGCCGGGGCATGACGGCGGAGAGGTTCCCGTCAGCTATCAGACGCCGGGATGTGGAACCCTCCACACTCCCCCGTGCCCTGCGGGCTCAAAGTGTCCGCAGCCAGCCGTCCCAGCGGTAGTCGTGCATCATGTCGCGAGCGCGCATGTATTTCCACACGCCGTACTTCTGGTAGTCGAAATCCCAGCTGTTGAGCTTGCGGTTGACGATGGCCCAGGATGCCCACTTGATGTCGGCGAGCGCCCGGCAGACCATCACGCGGGCGAACATCTGCGGCTTCACCTCGCCGTAGTACTGCTCGATCAGCGTCTCCGTCAGCGCCTCGTCATAGAACATCTCGGCGAACAGCACGCCGAGCTCGTAGGCGCGCTCGTTGTTGGAGGCGAACTCGTAGTCGATCAGCCGCATCGGCTCGGAGGGGCGGACGAGGAAGTTGCCCGGCATCGGGTCGTTGAAGCACGGAACGAGGTCGATGCCGGAGGCGGTGATCGCCGCCTTGGCACGCCGGTACTGGTGGTCGAGCCAGGCGAAGTCCTCGGGCAGGTGACTGCCGAGCTCGTGCGCCTGCTCGAAGTGCTCCTCGATCATGTCGAAGATCGTCTTCGTCAGCGACAGCTTCGGTCCGCCGTGCAGGCGCCGGTAGAGGTCCATCACCGCGGCTTGCACGTCCGCCACCTGGAAGTCGGCGTTGGTGCAGGTGTGGTAGCCCTCGAGGAATTCCGCCACCTCGACGCCGTCGGCCGGGTCGAAGAACACCACCTCAGGGCCGAGGCCGAGCGCGTGCGCATTGCGCGCCGCCTCGTTGGCGGCGAGCCGGTCGATGAACATCTCGCTGCCCTTGCCGGGCACCTTGACGAAGTAGGCGCGCGGGTCGCCGTCGATGCGCACCCGCCAGTTCTTGTTCATCAGCCCGCCGACCAGCATGGCGTAGCGCACCGCGCGCCCGCGCCAGCCGCCGATCCGGCCGACCACCGCCTCGAGGTCCATCTCGTCCGGGTTCGTCGCCTCGCCGAGGCGTCGCTCGCTCGCCATCAGACCCTCCTCAGGCGCTCGGCGAAGCGCGGCTCGCGCACGCCGATGCGGCAGCGCACGAAGCGCCAGCTCGCGAACTTGTGGAATTCCATCGTCTTGCGCGGCGACACCGCCGCCGTCAGGCAGCCGAGCAGCCCCCAGCGCAGGTCGTCGGCGATGCCGTAGAGCCACGCGCGGTTGAACGCCGCCTCGTCGAAGCCGCCGTTGAGCCGCGCGAAGCTGTCGCGCGCCTCCGGCTCGAAGGCGTGTGCCTCGATGAGGATGGAGCCGAGGTCTTCGAGCGGGTCGGCGTTGGTGGCGCGGTCGAAGTCGACGAGGCGCACCGCGCCGCTCTCGTGCAGCATGATGTTGGAGACATTGCCGTCGCCGTGGATCGGCACCGGCGCGCCTGCGACCGGGGCGATCGCCTCGGCCGCCAGCCGCAGGCTGTCGACCATCCACTCGGTGTCGCTCGGGATCGCCGCGTCGCTCTCGCGGCAGCCGGCATGGAAGCGCTCGATCTCCGCGAACACGCCCTCCGTGCGCGGCAGCGCCGGCAATGCCTGGAAGCGCCGGCGGGTGTCCAGCACGCGGTCGAGCGTCGCGGCGTCGTACATCGCCTCGAGCGTCGCGGTGCGCCAGCCCTCGGTGAGGTCCTCCATCACCAGCACGCCGGCCGCGGCGTCCGCGAGCAGCACGCGCGGACCGAGTTCGGCTTCGCCGGCGGCAGCGGCAGCGGCGAAGGCGCAGGCGAAGTCGATGGTGGCGCGGGCGTCCGGCGCCATCAGCTTGACGAACAGCGTCTCGCCGCCGTCGGCGTCGCGCACGCGCAGCGGCACGCCGTCGGCGCCGCGCCAGCTCGGCGAGGCGAGCACGGGGATCGCCGGCTCCACCGTCACCGCCCGGTTGGCCCACCCCGGCACCGCGGCCAGCGCCGCCGCGACGCGGGCGTCGTCGCTCATCGTCTCACTGCTGTCCATCCGCTCAGCCTGTCCCGCTTTCTCGTCTGGATTGCCCGTCCGGCTTTCCGGTCCATTGGGCGAAAGCCTACGGCACCGCCCTCAAAGCGGCCGGTCATGCCACTGTCACTGTCGCGAGGAACGCCTGCAAGCGGGATGCCTGCCGCTCCACTTTCTCTTTGCCGAGAGATTTGGCGGCTACCGGCCCTGTCGCAGCCACCGATAATCGCCCCGCACCGAACGGAGAGGGGGGCCGACCCCGCCGCCGTCGACCGACGCGCGCCGCCGGATTTCTCGCCCTCGCCGCCGGCCGGGGACACCACAGCTCCCCGGAGTGCCCTGAGATGAGTGCCCGCCGATGACCGCACACGACCTCGCCGGCTTCAGTGCCGGCAGCCTCGTCGCCGCCTATGCGCGAGGCACACTGTCGCCGGTCGAGGTGCTCGAAGCGACGCTCGCCCACACGGACAAGGTCAACCCGGTCGTCAACGCGCTGTTCTCGGTACGGCCGGAGGAGGCGAGGGCGGCGGCCCGCGCCTCCGAGGCGCGCTGGCGCGCCGGCGCGCCGCTCGGCCCCCTCGACGGCGTGCCGACGACCCTCAAGGACAGCGTGGCGATGGTCGGCTGGCCGTACTTCCACGGCATCGCTGCCAACCGCGAGGCGCCCGCGTCGACCTTCGATTCCCCGCCGGCCGCCCGCCTGAAGGAAGGCGGGGCGGTGGTGTTCGCCAAGGCGGCGATGCCCGACGGCGGCCTGCTCGCCGCCGGCGTGTCGTCGCTGTTCGGCATCACCCGCAACCCCTGGGGCCTCGCCTTCAACACCGGCGGCTCGAGCTCCGGCGCCGGCGCCTCGCTCGCCTGCGGCCTCGGCGTCGTCTCGGTCGGCTCCGACATCGCCGGCTCGGTGCGCCTGCCGGCCTCCCACTGCGGCCTCGCGGCGCTCAAGCCGACGCAGGGCCGCATCGCCCACCTGTCGTCTGACATCATGCGCTCGGCCGGTCCGATGGGCCGCACCATCGTCGACATCGCGGCGATGCTCACCGTCATCGGCCAGCCCGACAGCCGCGACGCCTGGTGCCTGCCGGGCGAGGGCATCGCTTATGAGGACCGGCTCGACCGCGACCTCACTGGCGTCCGCATCGGCGTCCTCACCGACATGGGCTTCGGCCCGAAGGCTGAGGCGGCGGTGATCGCCGTGGTGGAAGCGGCCGGCCGCGCGCTGGCCGAGATGGGCGCCATCGTCGAGCCGATGCCGGCGCTGATGGACTTCGACGCCTACGCGGCGATCGACCGGGTGCTGCAGGTGCGCGGCCTCGCCGAATACCGGGCGCTGCCGCAGCACGGCCCGGACGACTTCTGCGCCACCGTGCGCGACTGGTGCCGTCCGGCGGAGCGTTACACGGCACTCGACCAGGGCGCCGCCCTGCTGGAGATCGCCCGCATCCGCGCCCGCGTCTTCGCCGCCTGCGACGGTTACGACTACGTGATCTCGCCGACGCTGCCGATGGTGAACTTCCCCGCCGAAGCGCCGGGGCCTGACACGGTGGTGCCGCTCGCCCACGCCACCTTCACCGCGCTGTTCAACCAGACCGGCCAGCCGGCCTCCTCCGTCTGCTTCGGCTTCGACGACCGGCGCCTGCCGATCGGCGTGCAGGTGGTCGGCCAGCGCTTCGACGATCTCGGCGTGCTGCAGGTCAGCCGGGCGCTCGAGCGCGCGCGGCCGGCGCCGATGGACTGGCCGGTCGAGCCGCGGGCGTGAGCGACGCCGGGACGGGAGGGAGTGCCGTGGCCGCAGCCGGCGTCGGAGAGGCGCTCAGGGCGGAGTTCCACCGCCTGTTCTCGGCGATGGCGGCGATTGGCGCCACGCCCGCCGGCGGCGTCCGCCGTCTCACCGGCACAGTCGAGGACGGGATCGCGCGCGACCTCCTCGCCGAAACGCTCACCGCCGCCGGGGCCGAGACGATCGCCGACGTCGTCGGCAACCAGTTCGGCGTCTTCCGCCTGCCCGGCGCCGGCGACACCGCGGTGCTCTGCGGCTCGCACCTCGACAGCCAGCCGACCGGCGGGAAGTTCGACGGCACCTATGGTGTCCTCGCGGCCGTCGTCGCCGCGCAGGCGGTGCGGGCCCGGCTCGCGGCGGAGGGGCGCACGGCGCGCCACCACCTCGTCGCCGTCAACTGGACGAACGAGGAGGGCGCCCGCTTCCAGCCTAGCCTCACCGGCAGCTCCGTCTTCATCGGCTCGCTGACGGCCGAGGCGGCCTTGGGTCTCGCCGACGGGGACGGCGTGACGCTCGGGGCCGCCCTCGGTGCGATCGGCTGGAGCCGTGACGGCTCGCTGCCCCTCCGCCCGGTGCGGGCGGTCGAGATCCACGTCGAGCAGGGTGCCGTGCTGGAGACCGCCGGCGTGCCGATCGGCCTCGTCACCGGCGCCTGGGCGACCCGCAAGCTGTGCCTTGCCTTCATCGGCGAGCCCTCGCACACCGGCCCGACCCCGATGGCGCGCCGCCAGGACGCGCTGCGCGCCGCCGCCCGCGCCATCGAGGCGCTCTACGGCCTCGTCGAGGCGGACGGCCGCGGCGCGCACGCTTCCGCCGCCCGCCTCACCATTGCACCGAACTCGCCGAACGTCGTGCCCTGCGACGTGCGCGTCTGGTTCGAGGTCCGCCATCGCGAGCAGGCGATCGTCGACGACCTGTCGGCGCGCTTCCTCGACGCCGCGGCCGCTGGCGCGGCGCCGCTCGGCGTGGCCGTCGAGACGGCGATCGACGAGCGCCGCCCGTCGCTGCCGTTCGATCCCGCCGGCGTCGAGATCGTTCGCGCCGCCGCCGCCGCCCTTGGCCATGCCAGCCTGGAGACGATGACGGTCGCCGGCCACGACGTCCTCGCCCTGCAGCGCAAGATGCCCGGAACGCTGATCTTCGTGCCGAGCGCCGGCGGCCTCAGCCACAACGAGCGCGAGTTCACCGAGGCCGCCGATCTCGACCGCGGCCTCGACGTGCTCGCCGAGACACTCTGGCGGATGGTCACGGAAGCCTGAGACCAGATTCGCGCCTGAGCCGGTTTGAGAAGGAGTGCCCCCGATGGACTTCCAGGCCTATTTCGAGGAATGGTCCCGCCGCCCCGGCGACACCGTGCGGATGGCCGTCAGCACTGCGCACCCCGAGGTCAAGGCGCGCTTCGTCCGCGTCGTCACCGGCCCCGGCGCCAAGGGCGAGCAGAAGGTCGGCACGCTCGAGTTCCCGCAGGTGCTCGACACTACCTTCGCCGGCCGCCAGCAGACGACGGTCGTCGGCTCCTACGCCCGCCTGCCGCTGCCGGCCGCCGGCTGGACCGACGCGCTCACGATCCACTGCTTCCTCTGGCCGACGGTGCCCGAGCGCGCCCAGGCGCAGACCGTGTGGTCGCTGCCGGGCCTCAGCCTCGTCGTCTCCAACGGCGGCATGACGGTGATCGCCGGCGGCGCTGCGGCCGCCACCGTCACCGGCCTGCGTGGCCGCGCCTGGTACTCGGTCACCGTTTCCGCCGGTCCGGCCGGCATCGCGCTCGACGTCTCGGAGGTCGGCGCCCTCGTTGGCGGGCGCTTCTCGGTCGCCGGCGTCGGTTCCGCGCCGCCACCGTCCTCGGACCTGCTGCTGTCGGCGGCCGGCGTCGACGAGACCGGCTCGCCCGTCGCCCCCTTCAACGGCAAGATCGACAGCCCGCGGCTCTACGCGGCGGTCGTCTCGCCGTCCGACCTCGGCGCCGGCGGCGAGCCCGTGCCGCCGATCGCCGCGTGGAAATTCGGTGCCGACTGGGCCTCCCGCACCATCGCGGTGGCCGCCGGCCAGTGCCCGCCCGGCGAGATCGTCAACGGTGCCGAGCGCGGCGTCACCGGCCACAGCTGGGACGGCGAGAGCGACAGTTTCGCCGAGGTGCCCGAGCAGTACGCCGCGCTGCAGTTCCACGACGACGACATGGTCGATTCCAACTGGGACTACGACCTCGAGTTCACGCTTCCCGCGGACCTGAAGAGCGGCCTCTATGCGGTGCGGCTCGAGGCTGGCGGCAAGGTCGATCACTGGCCGCTGTTCGTGATGGGCGCGAAGGGGGAAAAGGCGCCGGTCCTCTTCCTGATGCCCACCAACACGCTGCTCGCTTACGCCAACGACCACCTGGCGAACCTCGATTTCTCCTCGGTGATGCCGCACGAGAAGGTGGTGCCGGCGGAGGAGGAGTACCTCTTCCATCACAAGGAGCCCGGCCGCTCCTGCTATGACACCCATTCGGACGGCAGCCCGGTGCGTTATTCCTCGCGCCGCCGGCCGATCTTCAACATCCGCCCGGGCTTCCCGAACTGGCTGACCGGCTCCTACCGCCACTTCTCCGTCGACGTCTATTTCGTCGAGTTCCTGGAAAAGCTCGGCGAAGCCTGGCACATCGCCACCGACGAGGACCTCGAGCGCGAGGGAACCGAGTTCCTGAAGAACTACAAGGTCGTGCTGACCGGCTCGCATCCCGAATATTGGACGCAGATCGGCCGCGCCGCCATGGACGGCTACCTGCGTGCCGGCGGCCGCCTGATGTATCTCGGCGGCAACGGCTTCTACTGGGTGACGAGCCGCGATCCCGAGCGCCCGTGGGTCATCGAGGTCCGCCGCGACAACTCCGGCACGCGCTGCTGGGACGCCCCCTATGGCGAGCGCATGCACGTGCTGACGGCGGAGGCCGGCGGCCTCTGGCGCAACCGCGGCAAGGGCCCGAACAAGCTCGTCGGCCTCGGCTTTGCCGCCGAGGGCTGGTCGAAGGCGGCCGGCTACCGCCGCCATCCGGCGAGCTATGAAGGCGTCGGCAAGGTCTTCTTTGCCGGCATCGACGACGAGGTGATCGGTGACTTCGGCCACATCCTCGACGGGGCCGCCGGCGACGAGGTCGACCGCTATGACGTCAAGCTCGGCAGCCCGGCCCACGCCACCGTTCTGGCCACCTCGACAGGGCTCGGCAACGAGTACCAGCTCGTCATCGAGGACCAGATCCTGGCGCTTCCCGAGCAGGGCGGCGCCAGTCGCCCCGATGCCGTCTGCGCCGACATCGTCTACTTCCCCGTCGGCGACAAGGGCGGCGCGGTGTTCTCCGTCGGCTCGATCACCTGGGCCGGCTCGATGGCCTGGAACGACTTCGCCAACAACACCGCGAAGCTGACGGAGAACGTCGTGCGGGCGTTCATCAAGGACGAGCTGCCGGCGGGGTAGGGGGCGCCCAGGTCCAAGCGCAGGAGGCCCGCAGGTCAAGCGACAGGGCCTGCAAGCAGAAGCGCTGGCCGCTCTTCCCTTCTCCCAGCAAGGCTGGGAGAAGGTGGCGCGCAGCGCCGGATGAGGGCCGCTCCGCGTGAGCGGAGCGGAAGCCTCGACAGCAATTCAAGGAGTCTCTTTCCGCGGGCGTGTTACTTCGCCTCGCCGGCGCGCAGCGCGCGCCGGCCCTCATCCGCCCTTCGGGCACCTTCTCCCGCTGACGCAGGAGAAGGGAAAGCCGCCGTCGTGCCTTGCCAGCTTCACGCCGTCTGGACGCTGACGAACTTCGGCTGCAGATAGGCCATCAGCCCCTCGATGCCGCCTTCGCTGCCCTGGCCGGAGTCCTTGATGCCGCCGAACGGCGTCTCGGGCATGGCGAGGCCGGCGTGGTTGATCGACATCATGCCGCTCTCCACCTCGCGCGACAGCCGGTTCACCCGGTCGGCGCGCGTCGTGAAGGCGTAGGCGGCGAGGCCGAAGTCGAGGCGGTTCGCCTCCTTCACCGCCTGGTCGAGGTCGCCGAAGCGCGACACCACCGCCACCGGGCCGAACGGCTCCTCGTTCTGGATGCGCGCCGACAGCGGCACGTCCGTCAGCACCGTCGGCTGGAAGAAGTAGCCCTGGTTGCCGATGCGCTCGCCGCCGGTCCGCACCGTCGCACCGTGCTCGACGGCATCGCGCACGAAGCCCTCGATGGCGTCGACGCGGCGGCCGTTGGCGAGCGGGCCCATCTGCGTGCCCTCGGCCATGCCCGGGCCGACCTTCAGCGCCGCTGTGCCCTCCGTGAACGCGTCGACGAAGCGGTCGTAGACACCCTCCTGCACCAGGAAGCGCGTCGGAGAGACGCACACCTGGCCGGCGTTGCGGAACTTCATCGCGAGGCTGGTCTTCGCCGCAAGCGCCACGTCGACGTCGTCGCAGACGATCAGCGGCGCGTGGCCGCCGAGCTCCAGCGTCGCCCGCTTCAGGTGCTGGGCGGCGAGCGCGCCGAGGTGTCGGCCGACCGGCACCGAGCCGGTGAACGACATCTTGCGGATCACCCGCGACGGGATCAGGTACTCGGAGATCTCCGCCGGCACGCCGAACACGAGGTTGATGACGCCGGCCGGCACGCCGGCCTCCTCGAAGCACTTGAAGAGGATGATCGCCGAGGAGGGCGTCTCCTCCGGCGCCTTGGCGATGATCGAGCAGCCGGCGGCAAGCGAGCCTGCGAGCTTGCGCACGAGCTGGCTGACGGGGAAGTTCCACGGGCTGAAGCCGGCGACCGGGCCGATCGGCTCCATCATCACCGCCTGCGTCACGGAAGCCGCGCGCGCCGGGATCAGGCGACCGTAGGCGCGGCGGCCCTCCTCGGCGTTCCAGTCGATGTGATCGGCGGAGATCAGCACCTCCATCTTCGCCTCGGCCAGCGGCTTGCCCTGTTCGCGGGTGATCGCCTGGGCGGCCTCGTCGGCGTGGGCGCGCAGCGCATCGGCCGCCTTGCGCAGCACCTTGCCGCGCTCGAACGGCGAGGTCGCCCGCCACACCTCGAAGCCCTTCTGGGCGGCGTTGAGCGCCGCGTCGAGATCGGCCTTCTCGGCGAAGGCGACCTCGCCGGTGGCGGCACCGGTCGCCGGATCGAAGACGGTGCCGCGGCGCGTGCCGGACCCGGCCGTCCAGCGGCCGTCGATGAAGAGAGAGGCGGTCATGGGTGCACTCGTTCGGAGGGGGAGGGGTGACGGTCTTCTATCGCGTCGGGGGCGCGATGTCCTCCCCCTGCCAGTGCATGTCAGGGTGCCGCTTCGGGGTCGTCCGTCAGTCGGCAGCAGACCTGCGGTGGACGGGACGCAGTTGATCGGCGGTGAGAGATCGAGCGGCGGTATCGTCTTCCCCTCTCCCGCCCGGAGGGTGGGAGAGGAAGCCCGAAGGGCGGGTGAGGGCTCGCGCGTCGAAGACGCGCGGGTGGTGCAGCGGATGCTGAGCCTGTCGCCCCGCGCCGCTTTGCGGCGCAGCCCTCATCCCCCTGCCGGGACCTTCTCCCAGCACAGCTGGGAGAAGGGGAGTTGTGGCGCTGCTCTTGCCGCAGACTTGACCTTCGAGACCTCCTGCGACCGCTGTCAGAAGGCGTTCCCCCCTAAGCCGCCACCGCCGCATTCCCCGCGGGGTCGAGCAGGTGGCAGGCCGAGAAGCCGCTCTTCGTCGGGATCGGCTTCGGCGTCTCCACCCGGCAGCGCGCGAAGGCGGACGGGCAGCGCGAGGCGAACGAGCAGCCCGGCGCGATGTCGATCGGGCTCGGCGGCTCGCCCTCGAGCAGGTACTGCGTCGCGTCGAACGGCTTTTCCTCGAGCGTCGGCGCGGCCGACAAGAGCGCCTTCGTGTAGGGATGCTGCGGATCGAAGAACAGGTCGTGGTTGTCGGCGAGCTCGACGATCTCGCCGAGATACATCACCGCGATGCGCGTGCAGACCTTCCGCACCATGGCGAGGTCGTGCGAGATGAACACGTAGGTGAGCTCGTTCTTCGCCTGCAGCTCGCCGAACAGCTCGAGCAGCTTCGCCTGTTCGCCCTGGTCGAGCGAGGACAACGTCTCGTCGAGGATGAGCAGCTTCGGCTCGAGCACCAGCGCGCGGGCGATCGAGATGCGCTGGCGCTGGCCGGTCGATAGCGCCGTCGGCAGCTCGTGGTAGAGGCTGTCGGCGAGGCCGACCTCCGCCATCGCCTTGCGCACCCGCGCCTCGATCTCCTTCTTCGAGAGCTCGCCGCGCAGCAGCAGCCCTTCGGCGATCATCCGCCCGACCGCCGAGCGCGGCGGCAGGCTGTTGTAGGGGTCCTGCAGCAGGAGCTGGAACTCGCGGCGCTTCGCCAGCAGCTCGCGCGGCGACAGCGCGGCGAGCGACACGTCGTCGAGGCGGATCTCGCCGGCGTCCGGCGTCTCGAGCCAGGCGAGCAGCCGCGTCAGCGTCGACTTCCCGCAGCCGGACTCGCCGACGATGCCGAAGTTGTCGCCGGGGCGGATGTCGAAGGTGACGCCCCGCACCGCCATCACGTGGTTGTAGGAATTGAAGTGGCCGCGCCGGCGCACGAGGTAGGTGCGGTGGGCGTCGACCACCTGCATCAGCGGCGCGACGTTCGCGCCCGGCGTGACCGCGGGCGGCTCGGCCTCGGCCGACCAGATGCGCGGCACCTCGGCGATGATGCGCTTCGTGTAGGACGTCTGCGGATCCGACAGGAGCTTGCCGATCGGCTGCTCCTCGACGAGACGCCCCTCGTGCAGCACGCCGACCCGCTCGGCGATCTGTGCGAGCGAGGCGAGCGAGGAGGCGAGGAAGATCAGCGCCATCTTGTGGCGCTCGCAGAGGTCGCGCAGCAGGCGCACCGTCTGCGCGGCGATCGTCACGTCGAGCGGCTGCACGACGTTGTCGGCGATCAGCACCGCCGGATCGGCGCACAGCGCGTCGACGATCATGGCGCGCTGCATCATCCCGCCGGAATAGCGGTTCGGATAATCGTGGAAGCGCTCGCGCGGGGAGGGGATGCGCACCTCGGCGAGCAGGTGCAGGATCTTCTCCGTCGCCTCCTTGCGGGTGAGGTTCGGCCGCACGAACAGGAGCTTCTCGAGGATCTGCGGGCCGACCGGCAGCGTCGGATCGAGCGCACTCTGCGGCTTCGAGCCGATGTAGGCGATGTCGCGCCCGGCGCGGAAGTCGACCGACTGGCGGCGGTCGAGGATGTCCTTGCCGGCGAAGCCGATGCGGCCGCTGGTGTAGGCGAGCGTGCCCGGCAGCCAGTTCGCCAGCGCCCGGCTCAGCACCGTCTTGCCGGCGCCGCTCTCGCCGTAGATGCCGTAGGATTCCATCGAATCGACGGAGAACGTGATGTCCGAGAGGATCGGCGCACCGCCGCCGACCGGCGCGACCGAGAGGTTGCTGACGTCGAGGATCCGCGACCGCTCCATCAGGCGCCTCCGTAGACCTTGTTGCGCGCCTTCTCGAGCGCCGAGCCCATCAGGTTGATCGAGGTCAGCGCGACGGCGAGGAAGACGCCCGGGCTGGTGCCGATCCACCAAGCGTTGATGAGGTATTTGCGCGAGTCGGAGATGATCGTGCCGAAGCTCGGCGTCGGCGGCTGGATGCCGAGGCCGAGGAAGCCGAGGATCGCCTCGAAGATCATGATGCGGGCGATGTCGAGCACCGCCACGAAGGCGATCGGCGGCAGGATGTTGGGGGCGGCGAACAGCAACAGGATGCGCCAGTCGCCGGCGCCGACGACGCGCAAGCCGCGGACATATTCCTTGCCGCGCTCGGCGACGGCGGCCGAGCGGGCGACGCGGGCGTAGAGCGGCCAGCCGGACAGCCCGAGCACCAGGATGATCGTCGGCACCGTCGGCTTCGACACGCCGAGGATGGTGATCGCCAGGATGATCATCGGGATCGACAGCTGCGCGTCGGTCAGCCGCATGATGATGGTGTCCCACCATCCGCCCTTGAAGCCCGACAACAGGCCGAGGCCGCAGCCGACGATGAACATCAGCGCCACGGTGGTGACGCCGATGAACAGCGAGTAGCGCAGGCCGACGAGGCAGCGCAGAAGCATGTCGCGGCCGAGCTGGTCGGTGCCGAGCGGATGCCCCCACTCCCATTTGTCGCCAAGGAACAGCGGCGGCAGAAAGCGCGCCTTCATGTTCATCTTGGTGGCGTCGTAGGGGCTGAACTCCGGCCAGATCGCCGAGGCGAGCAGCAAGAGCACGAACACCGTGAAGCCGATGCGGAAGCCGGTCGACCGCCAGGCGGTGCCGAGGATCTGCCGGGCGATCGAGCCCTCGACGCGCTTCGAACCGAGCTCGTCCGGGCCGATGGCCGCCATCGTATCGACCATGATCAGAGCTCCACGCGCGGGTCGATCGAATAGGAGATCAGGTCGACGATGATGTTGACGAAGACGAACACCGCGCTGGTCGTGATGGCGATCCCCTGGATGGTCGGGAAGTCGCGGCCGACGACGGAGTTGACGGTGAGGTGGCCGAGGCCCGGATAGTCGAAGATGTATTCGACCACGAGCACGCCGCCGATCAGGCTCGACAGCTGGATGCCGAGGAGGTTGGCCAGCGGCACGGCGGCGTTGCGCAGCGCGTGGCCGTAGACGATGCGTCGCTTCGGTAGGCCGCGCACCCGCGCCTCGTCGATGAAGTGGCTCTGCATGATCTCGCCGAGCGACACCGTCAGCGTGCGGATGAGGAACGGCGCGATCTCCACGGCGAGCACGATCGCCGGCAGGATGACGTAGGCAAAGCCCCGGTAGCCGAGCGCCGGCAGCCAGCCGAGCTGCACCGAGAGCAGCAGGATGAGGATGATCGCCAGCCAGAAATTGGGGATCGAGACGAACAGCGATTGCGTCGCGAAGGCGAGCACGCCCGGCCAGCCGTTCGGTCTGAGGCCACCGGCGATGCCGATCGGGAAGGCGATCAAGGCGGCGAAGACGAGCGACACGCCGGCGAGCTGCAAGGTGAGCGGCACGCGCTCCAGGATCAGCTCTCCGACGGAGGCCATGTCGGCGCGCGTCGGATCGACGTACTCGCCGCCGGTGGCAATCATGCCGCTCTTCGGGCGCAGGTAGGACTGGCCGAGGTCGCCCTGCAGCAGGCCCCACATATAGCGGCCGTACTGGACGATGATCGGGTCGCGCAGCCCCATCTTCGTCGCCACTTCCTCGACGACGTTGTCGGGCGCCATGCCGCCGACGATGAGGCGCACCGGATCGCCCGGCACGACGCGCAGCAGCGTGAAGATCAGGAGCGACGTCAGGAAGATGATGACGAAGCCCTGGGCGATCCGCTTCAGGAGGAACTCGAGAATGTACATGCCGCTGCGGCCCCTACGCCATCGGTCGCATCGGGCCGGGTTGCGGCTCCGTTTTTTTCGCAAACCGGGCCGCCCGCAGGCGACCCGGGGAATTTCGCGGAAACCGGGCCGCCCGCGGGCGGACCGGTTTCGCTGGGCGGCGGTGGGGGCTCATCCCCACCGAGCGGGAGTCCTCCGGCTCCGTCCGCCGATCGCGCCCGCCGAAGCGGTCAGCCGAGGGTCGCCTTGTTCGCGTCCATCATGCCGTTCGGGTAGATGTACATGCCCTCGAGTTCCTTGCGGTATGCGTGGATGAACACCGAGGTGAACAGCGCCAGCGCGGGCGCCTTCTGGGCGATCATCGGCAGCGTCTCCTTCTGCAGGATGTCGAGACGCTCGTTGACCGTGCCGGCGTTGCGCTCCTTGTCGAGCACCGCGTCGATCTCCGGGTCGACGATGCCGCAGATGCGCTTCGACGAGGAGTGGAAGTGCGTGCGCAGCACGAGGTCGGGCTCCGGCGAGCCGGTGCACCATCCGCAGTCGATCATGTTGCCTTCGCCGCCGCCGGGCTTGTCGTAGAGCAGGTTGCCCCACGCGGCGAGTTCGAGCACCTGCAGGTTCACCGGGAAGCCCTGCTCCTGCAGCATCGCGGCGATCACCTCGCCGTATTCCTTCGTCTTCGGATAGAAGCCGACGGAGACGTAGTAGGTGAGCTCGGGCAGGCCCTCGCCCTTCGGGAAGCCGGCCTCGGCGAGCAGCGCCTGGCACTTCTCCGGGTCGAACTCCGGATAGTTGTCGACCTCGGTGTAGCCGAACTTCACCGGCGAGATGTGCGCCTTCGAGTAGGTGCCGGAGACACCGAGCACGTCGAGCAGCACGCTGCGGTCGATGGCGTGACAGGCGGCCTGGCGGACGCGCACGTCGTCGAACGGCGGCTTCGAGCAGCGGAAGAACAGGTACTTGTTCTCCACCGAGACGGCGCGGTTGATCTCGAAGCGGTCATCCTTCTCGATGGTGTCGACCTGCTCCTGCTCGAGGCGCTCGATGATGTCGGCCTCGCCGTTCAGCAGCGCCAGCGTGCGGGTGGTGGTGTCGCCGACATAGCGGTACTCGACGGCCGGGATCGGCGACTTGCCGAGATAGAAGTCCGGGTTCGCCTCCATGAAGGTCGAGTCACCCTTCTGCTGCACGAAGCGGAAGGGGCCGGTGCCGTTCGGCTTCGCCGACAGCGCCGCCTTGTTGGCCACGTCCTTCGCCGACATGATCGGCAGGAACGACGACAGGTAGTAGTAGAGGGCGGCCGGGTAGCCGAAATCGCCGGTCTTGATGTGGCAGGTGAGGTCATCGATCACCTCGACTTTCACCTGGCCCGGATACCACTGCGCCGGTCGGTCCGGCTGGCAGCCGTACTCATAGGTCGCCTTCACGTCGGCCGCGGTGAACGGCGTGCCGTCGTGGAACTTGATGCCCGGGCGCAGCTTCGCCTCGAGCGTGTAGTCGTCGATCGACTCGAGCGACGTCGCCAGCTCGAAGATCAGCTCGGTCGGGTTCTCCGGGCGCATCGGCGCGCGCGTCAGGTAGCCAAACATGAAGCCCTCGGCGATCAACTGGCCGAGGTTCGTGTGGGTGGTCGGGTCCCAGTTCCCGGTCAGCGCCTCGGCGGCGAGGAAGCGCAGCGTCTTCGCCTCCTGCGCGAACGCCGACGAGAACAGGAAGTCGGGATTGAGCCGCCCGATGCCGAAGGCGCCGGCACCGGCGAGCGACCCCTGCATCAACGTTCGCCTGGAAATCATCTGCCACTTCCCCTTCAAGAAGAACGCCTGCGCCCCGCTTGCACCCGGCCGTCCGGCCTCGCCGGTGTCGCGCCGAGCCGCACGGCCTGCACGCGCGACGGCGTCCGGACCGAGGTCCGATCGGGCGCCTTCGCGGCTACGACCGCAGCTGCGGCAGTCGGCGGTGTGTCCTCCCCGACCGATCTGCCTTGGGGGAATTCTAGCCGAACCCCCCGGCCGCCGAAGTCCTGCCCGTCCACGATTCCGTTGCTCAGCGTGGCCGGGCGATCGCCCGGTTGCCTGTGTGTGAGGCAGTGATCCGGGGTGCAACGAGATTGGGCAGGCTTGCGGCGAAGGGGCTTGCGATCGTCCGATTCCGTCGGGCGACCGGGAGAAACGAGTTACGGGACGGCCAGTCATTCCGCGCCGCCGCGGGCGTCGCCTAAGCTTCGGTCGACCGCAGCGCGCTCCCGGCGCCGCGGCTCCGGACCCCGTGTGCGCTGCCGGCGCCATCCTGAAAGGCCGCGACCGTGCCGACACGCGCCCCAGCCGAACGCCTGATCGCCGGTGTCATCTCCGACCTCGACGGCGTCGTCTACCGCGGCGATGCCGCCATCCCCGGGGCGGTGGAGACGTTCCGCCACTGGCACGCGCACGGCGTGCCCTACGCCTTCGTCACCAACAACTCGACCAAGTCGGCGGCCGACTTCGCCGCCAAGATCGCCGGCCTCGGCATTGCGGTGGAGGCCTCGCACGTCGTGCCGGTGGTGACCGCCACCGCCGACCTGGTCGTCCGACGTCTCGGGCCCGGCGGCCGGGTGTTGGCGGTGGGCAACCACGCGCTGTTCGAGGCGCTCGACGAGGCCGGCCTCGTGCGGGCCGCGACCGACGTCGAGGCCGTGGTGGTCGGCCACGACGACGAATTCGACTTCGCCAAGCTGACGGCTGGCGTGCGCGCCCTGCTCGGCGGGGCGTTCCTGGTTGGTACCAATCCCGATCCCGTGACGCCGTCCGAACACGGCTTCGACCCGTGCGTCGGGGCACTCCTGGCCGCCTACCGGGCCGCCGCCCCTCGCGCGGAAAGCCTCGTCGTCGGCAAGCCGGAGCCGCACATGCTGCTCGACGCGCTCGCCCGCATCGGCACGCCCGCGGCGGCGACCGTGATGATCGGCGACCAGATCGCCACCGACATCCTGGCCGGCCGTCGCGCCGGGCTGCGCACCATTCTCGTCACCACCGGCGTGCCGAACGACCCGATCGAGGGCGTCGTCCCCGATCGCACGATCGCGCAGCTGACGGAACTCATCGCCGGCTGATCCGGAACGGCCGGCGCGTGACCGCGGTCACACCGGCCACCGGCGGTCTCGCGTAAGTGTGAGCCCCGGCGCACCGCGGCCGGGACTACAGTCCCTCGCGGCCACCGGCGGACCTCCTGCGGTCCGAGACGACGAACGACCGGCGCAGGCGGACGGGACGGGGGTTCCGCGGCCGGTCAGGGAGCCACGAAACACCATGTCCTCCGCCTTCTCGACCCTCGCCGCGCCCCGGCTCTTCGCCACGCGCGCCATACTCACGGCCGTGGGCCTCGCGCTCGCGACCGGTTCGTCGGCTGCCGCCTCCAAGGTGCCGGGCACCGACTGCCCGATGTTCCCCGAGAACAACTGGTTCCAGGCCGACGTCAGCAAGCTGCCGGTGCACAAGAACAGCAAGGCCTGGATGCAGAACATGTCGTCCGACAGCAACCTGCACCCGGACTTCGGTCCGTCGTTCGACGAGATCCCGGTGCCCTACGGCATCCCGATCACCATCGTCGACAAGGACCACAAGCGTGTCGAGGTGAAGTTCTTCTACGCCTCGCAGAGCGACCGCGTGCGGTATCCGCTCGGCGGCGACACCAAGGTGGAGGGTGGCCAGTACAAGGAGGGCGACCGCCACACGGTGGTCATCGACGAGGACAGCTGCATCCTCTACGAGACCTGGGCGACCTCGAAGAAGAAGAACAAGTGGTCGGCCGGCTCGGGCGCGATTTGGGATCTCGAGAGCGACAAGCTGCGCAAGGACGGCTGGACTTCGGCGGACGCCGCCGGCCTGCCAATCCTGCCGCTGCTCTTGCTCTACGAGGAGGTCGCCGCCGGGGAGGTCGACCACGCCATCCGCTTCACCACCGACGTCACCGACAAGAGCTACCTGTGGCCGGCGCGCCACCAGGCCGGCTCCGTCAACGACGCCGACTTCCCGCCGATGGGTGCCCGCTTCCGCCTGAAGGCCTCGTTCAAGATCTCCTCGTCGCTGCGCAAGGACACCCAGGTCGTGCTGCGCGCCATGAAGAAGTACGGCATGGTGCTCGCCGACAACGGCTCGCCCTGGTACTTCCAGGGCACCTCCGACACGCGCTGGAAGAACGACATGATGGACGAGCTGAAGCAGATTCCCGCTTCGGCCTTCGAGGCGGTCGACACCTCGTCGCTGATGGTCTCGAAGAACTCGATGCTGGTGAAGACGCCGGATTGACGCCTGCTCCCGTCACAGGCGCGCCGCGGCCTTGTTCCCGCGGCGCGCCTGGACTATAAGCCGGCCCGGTCCCGCACCCCTGGAGGCGGGCCACCGGGTGGCTCTGCCGCCCGGATCGAAGGCGGGCCGCCTTGGGCGGCCCGTTCGCGTCGGCGGGCGATGTTGTCCCCGGCGATCAACTCAAGCAACCGGAGTGACCCAATGGCTCAGACCTATGAGCTCGTGGCCACGGTGCGCGATCGGGTTGGTAAGGGGGCCGCTCGTGCACTGCGTCGCGAACACAAGATTCCCGCCGTCATCTACGGCGAAGGCAAGCCGGCAATGCCGATCGCGCTTACGCACAAGGACGTCTCCCTGAAGCTGCTCGGCGGCGGCTTCCTCACCACGCTCGTCACGATCGACGTCGGCGGCGAGAAGGTGCTGGTGCTGCCGCGCGACTACCAGGTCGACCCGGTGCGCGACACGCTGACCCATGTCGACTTCTTCCGCATCGGCCGCGGCACGCGCATCACCGTCGAGATTCCGGTGCAGTTCATCAACGAGACGGCCTCGCCCGGCCTGAAGCGAGGCGGCGTGCTCAACATCGTCCGCCACGAGATCGAGGTGGAGTGCCCGGCCGACGCGATCCCGGACCACATCGTCTTCGATCTGACCGGCCTCGACATCGGCGACTCGCTGCATATCTCGGCAGTGACGCTCGCCGAGGGCGTGACGCCGACCATCCAGGAGCGCGACTTCACGATCGCTACGATCGCGCCGCCGGCCGGCCTCGAGGACGAACAGGCCGACGCCGCCGCCGCCGAGGCCGCCACTCCGGCCGCCTGATCGTCCGACGCCCGACCGGCGTCCGGTACCGCCAAGGCCGACGGTGCGCCGCCAGCGCGCCGTCGGCCGCTCGCCGCCTCCGCGGCTTCCGGCACGCCCGCGAGGAGATCCGCCGTGCTGCTGCTCGTCGGCCTCGGCAATCCCGGCCCGCGCTACGCGCTGAACCGCCACAATATCGGCTTCCTCGCCGTCGACGCGGTGCATCGCCGGCACGGCTTCGGCCCCTGGCGGCAGAAGTTCTCCGCCGAGATCGCCGACGGCACGCTCGCCGGCGAGCGTGTGCTGCTCGTCAAGCCGCTCACCTACATGAACGAATCCGGCCGTGCGGTGGGCGAGATCGTCCGCTTCCACAAGCTTTCGCCGGCCGACGTGGTCGTCATCCATGATGAGCTCGACCTGCCGCCGGGAAAATTCCGGCTGAAGGTCGGCGGTGGTCACGGCGGCCACAACGGCCTGCGCTCGCTCACCGACCATCTCGGCGACGCCTACCGTCGCCTGCGCATCGGCATCGGCCATCCTGGCGACAAGGCGCTCGTCCACAACTACGTGCTGCACGACTTCGCCAAGAGCGACGCGAAGTGGCTCGATCCGCTGCTGGACGCCGTCGCCGCCGAGGCGCCGCTGCTCGCCGAGGGCGAGGACGCGACCTTCGCCAACCGTCTTCACACCGCGCTGGCCCCGCCGAAGCCGGCGAAGGCCGACAAGGCGCCCGAGCCGCGGCCCACACAGCCGGTGGCCCCGCCAGCGACCGCTGTCACCAAGGCCGCAGAACCCGCTCAGTCCGAGGCCGTTCCAGCCCAATCCGCTCCCCGGAAATCCGGCCCCTTCGCCGCGCTGGCGAAGTTCGTCCGCGGCGACTAGCACCGGCGGCGCCGCTTCCCTTCTCCCGCTGCGCGGGAGAAGGTGCCCGAAGGGCGGATGAGGGCCGCGCGGCGAAGCCGCGCGGTCTGGCCCCGGACAAGACGGCCCGGTGCGCTGCGCGCGCCGGCCCTCATCCGGCGCTTCGCGCCACCTTCTCCCCGCCTGCGGCGGGGAGAAGGAATAAGGGGCGCCCGGTGCAGACTGCAGACGCGCGAAAGCCGGGCCGATTGCTCGGCCCGGCTTCGCTGCGGTTCGGCGTCGTCGCCGTTCCGCGAAAGACGCTCGTTACTGGGTCGGCGCCGGGGCCGCCGGGGTCGCCGGAGCCGTCGTGGTGGCCGGCGACGTCGTCATCGACGCCTCGCGCTCCACCGGCTCGAAGGCCGGCAGGGCCTCGATCTGCTCGGCCGACATGGCGAGCGTCACGCGCGCCTCGTCGCCGTCGATCGTCAGCTCCTCCCAGGGGAGCAGCACCTGCTTCTCGCCCATGCCGAGGAAGCCACCGAAGCTCACGACGGCGCCGACGATGCGGCCCTCGTCGTCGATGACGAAGTCGTCGAGCGTGGCGAGATCCTCGCCGGCGGAATTCTCGACCGGCTCACCCTGCAGGTCGGTGGCGAGCACCGTGCCAGTCGGCTGCGTGCCGCCGACGATGGTGACGCGCTCGGTCTCCATGGCCGGATCGGTCACCTCGGTGGTGTCGGTGGTCGACGGCATGGTCGTGCTGGTGGTGTCGCTCGGCATCGTGTCGGTGGTCGACGGCATCGCGCCGGGAGCCATCTCCTCCGGCACATTGGTGTTCGGAGCGGCCGGATCCGCCGGCATCGCCGGGCTCGTCGCGGCCGGCGGAGTCGCAGGCTGCGTCTGGTCCTGGGCGAAGGCGAGCGGCGCGGCCGCGAGGCCGAAGCCCAGAACGGCGATGGACGTCGTGCGGAGAAGGGTGTTGCGCATGACAAGATCTCCCATTTCTGTAAGGTGTGAAAACTGATCACCCGCGGGCGGTTACTATCGCAACCAACCAGCCGCGGCGGGTTGCTGTGAAAACGTCGCACTCATCCCTTGGTTCCCTCTGCCGGTTGCATTTTCACGGCAGAGGTCGGCGTGCCGGACGTTGCGGGCCCGTACCATCGCCCCTTGACCGGCCGATGCGGCCCGGCCAAGAGAGCGCGCAACGGGTCGCGCGGCCCCGTGCGCCGTCCGGCGTGCGTCCGCCGGCCTCCGCCCTGCCGAGCGCCCGGACGCGCCGGCACGCCCTCCCGAAGGACCGTCTCGCATGGGTTTCAAATGCGGCATCGTCGGATTGCCGAACGTCGGCAAGTCGACGCTCTTCAACGCGCTCACCAAGACGGCGGCGGCGCAGGCGGCGAACTATCCGTTCTGCACGATCGAGCCGAACACCGGCGAGGTGGCGGTGCCCGACCCGCGCCTCGACACGCTGGCGAGGATCGGCAAGTCGCAGCAGATCGTGCCGACCAGGCTCACCTTCGTCGACATCGCCGGCCTCGTGCGCGGCGCCTCGAAGGGGGAGGGGCTCGGCAACCAGTTCCTCGCCAACATCCGCGAGGTCGACGCCATCGCCCACGTGCTGCGCTGCTTCGAGGACGGCGACGTCACCCACGTCGAGAACAAGATCGACCCGGTCGCCGACGCCGAGACGGTCGAGACGGAACTGATGCTCTCCGACCTCGACAGCCTCGAACGGCGGATCGTGCCGCTCAGGAAGCGCACGGGCAACGACAAGGAGATCAAGGCGCAGGTCGACCTGATGGAGCGCGCGCTGACGCTCCTGCGCGAGGGCAAGCCGGCGCGGCAGGTGAGGCTCTCCGCCGACGAGCGTCACACCTTCGAGATGCTGAACCTGCTCACCGCCAAGCCGGTGCTCTACGTCTGCAATGTCGATGAAGCGTCGGCGGCGACCGGCAATGCGCTGTCGGAGCGCGTCGCGGCGATGGCGAAGGCCGAGGGCGCCGGCTGCGTCGTCATCTCGGCGGCGATCGAGGCGGAGATCGCCCAGCTGCCCGCCGACGAGCAGAAGGACTTCCTCGAGACGCTCGGCCTCGAGGAGCCCGGCCTCGACCGGCTGATCCGCGCCGGCTACGAGCTGCTCGGCCTCGTCACCTACTTCACGGTGGGACCGAAGGAGGCGCGCGCCTGGACGATCACGCGCGGCACCAAGGCGCCGGGGGCGGCCGGCGTCATCCACACCGACTTCGAACGCGGCTTCATCCGCGCCCAGACGATCGCCTTTGCCGACTATGTCGCCCTCGGCGGCGAGGCCGGCGCCAAGGAGGCCGGCAAGGCGCGCGACGAGGGCAAGGAGTACGTCGTCGCCGACGGCGACGTGCTGCTCTTCAAGTTCAACACCTGAGGCGTCGCGCCGATGGCCGATCTCCTCCACTTCGAGGACATCGAAGTCGGCCGCGCGGTTCCGCTCGGCAGCCGCTCGGTGACGGCCGAGGAGATCGTCGCCTTCGCCCGCGCCTACGACCCGCAGCCGTTCCATCTCGACGAGGCGGCGGCGCGGTCGACGCCGCTCGGCGGCCTCGCCGCCTCCGGCTGGCACACCGCCGGCCTGATGATGCGCCTCTATGTCGACGGCCTGCTCGCCCGCACCGCCTCGATGGGCTCGCCCGGCATCGAGAAGCTCGCCTGGCTCGCGCCCGTGCGCCCCGGCGACACCTTGAACGGCACGTTCACGGCCACCGACAAGCGCGTCTCGAAGAGCCGGCCGGAGATGGGAATTCTTGCGGTCGCCGTTCGCCTCGACAACCAGCACGGCGTCGCGGTGCTCGAGATGCGGGCCACGCTGCTGTGCGCCACGCGGGCGAGGGCGGCCTGATGTGGGCGTTCGAGGATATCCCGTTCGGCCAGCGGTTCGAGATCGGCAGCGCCACGATCACCGCCGAGGAGATCGTCGCCTTCGCCCGGGAGTTCGACCCGCAGCCCTTCCATGTCGACCCGGAGGCGGCGGCGCGCAGCCATTTCGGCGGCCTCGTCGCCTCCGCCTGGCAGACGGCCGCGCTGTTCATGCGCGCCCTCGTCGACCACGCCGATCGTCTCGCCGCCGAGATCCGTGCCGCCGGCGGCGTGCCGGGTCGGCTCGGGCCGTCGCCGGGCTTCGAGGACATGCGGCTGCCGCGTCCCGTGCGCCCCGGCGACAGCTTGTCGTTTGCCGTCACGCCGGTCTCCGGCCGTCCGCTGACCTCGCGGCCGGGCTGGGCCGTCGTCACCGTCGACAACGCCGTGACAAACCAGCACGGCGAGGTGGTGATGACCTTCCGCTCGACGGTGTTCGTCTCCCGCCGGGCGGATTGACCGGCGGGCGCGCCGGGCGCAGAGAGGCGCATCGCGACCCTTCGGTGGGACACCCGCCGCACTGGAGCCGAGCATGTCTGCCTTGACCTTCGTGCCCGACCTGCCGGTGCTTGCCGCTTTCGTGCTCGCCTGCGTGGCGGTCACGCTGACGCCGGGGCCGGACATGGCGTTCTTCCTCGGCAAGTCGGTCTCGCAGTCGACCGCCGCCGGCTTCGCCGCCTTCGCCGGCTGCACCACCGGGCTCCTCGTCCACACCGTGCTGGTGGCGGCCGGCCTCGCGGCGCTGCTCGCCGCCTCCGCGACGGCCTTCCTGGTGCTGAAGGTGGTCGGCGCCGCCTACCTGCTGTGGCTCGCTTTCGAATCCGTCTGGAAGGGCAACGCGCTCTCCCGCTCCGCCGAGGCGGCGCCGCGCGAGCGGCTCGCGCGCATCTACGCCAAGGCGCTGACGGTCAACCTGCTGAACCCGAAAGTGATCGTCTTCTTCGCGACCTTCCTGCCGCAGTTCGTCACGGCCGGCGACCCGGACGCGAGCGGCAAGTTCGTCTTCCTCGGTCTCACCATGATCGTCGTCTCGACGCCGATCACGGTGGTGATGATCCTCGCTGCCGGGCGCGTCTCGGCGACGCTGCGCGGCTCGCGCCGACTGGCGCGCGCAATCGACTGGCTGTTCGCCGGCGTGATGGGCGGCTTCGCCGCCCGGCTGCTGCTGGCGCGGGCGAACTGATCGCGGGGCAGGGGCGGTCTCAGCCGGCGGGCGGCAGCGCACGCCGCCACGCGCCGGCATGGCGGCCGGCGATCAGCCAGTAGACGAACCCGGCGGCGAAGCCGGCAGCCAGCGCGGCGATCAGCGTCGCGCCCTCCGCGGACGATGCGGCCACGGCAAGACCTTCCGGCAGGAACAGGGCCAGCCCGGCGACGCCGCCCGCCGCGAGCCATGCGAGGAGCGCGCGCAGCGACCAGGTTTCGCCGACGGCGATGGCGATCGCCCAGGCGAGCACGAACCCCGCCGTGGGAAATCCGGACAGCATCACCTGCGTGAGGCCGACGACGAGGCGGCCGCCGGTCTCGCCGAGCAACGCCTGCAGGTCGCGGCTCATGCCCACCAGCGGGCCCTCCCAAGGGCCTGCGCTGGCGGCGAACACGACGGCTGCCGTGATCGTGGCGGTGATGTAGCCGAGGCCGATCCGCAACACATGCCAGAGGAGCAACACGCAGGCAGCCGCGCTGGCGCGGACAACCGGAAGGCTAGTGCAGACCGCTCAGGAGGTTGGGCCACAGTCCGAGCACGCCGATGATGATCAGGTAGGCGGCGACCGCGTAGTTGAGGATGCGCGGCACGATCAGGATGAGGATGCCGATCAGGAGCGCGAGCAGCGGCTGCAGGGTCACGACGTCGATGGTCATCTGAGGTCTCCTTCGGGGGGCTTCTTCTCGGGGGATGTTTCGACGACGGATCCGACCGTCGCCAGCGCGGCGAGCGGCGCCGCAGCGGGCTCGACGGCCAGAACGAGCCGTGGCGTGGCGTCGGGTTCGGTCGGCGGCGGCGGCAACTCCAGCGGCGCACTCACCAGGTCCACCAGTGTCGCGGCCTCGGAGGGTGTCAGTTCGCCACGATCCGTCTCCGCCTCGTCCGCCTCGTCCGTGCCGCGTGTGGGCTCGCCCGGCGCCGCGATGCCTTCCGCCGCCTCGCTCGCGCCGACGTCCACCGGCTGCGCCATGATGCGGCCGAGGCGGATCGCGGCGACGCGGTCGACCTCGGCGGCGATGTCGGGGTTCTTGGCGATCAGGGCGCGGAAGTCGTCGGCGTCGAGCACGAGCAGCTGGCAGTAGGCGATGGCGGTGACGTCGGCGTTGCGGCGCGCGCCGGTGAGGATCGCGAGCTCGCCGATGAAGTCGCCGCGGCCGAGCCGGATCGGGCCGGTCGGCGTCGACACCTCAACGGCGCCAGAGGAGACGAAATAGACCGAATCGCCGCGTTCGCCGCGCCGGATCAACCGTTCGCCGGGCACTGCGAAGCGTGGCCGCAGCAGCCGGCTCACCTGGGCGATCTGCTTGTCGTTGAGGCTGTGGAACAGCGGGAAGTGGGCGACGAGGTCGCGCGTGTCGAGGCGCAGGTCCAGTCTCGGCCGCGTCTCGGTGGCGGCGCGCGCCGCCGCGATGTCGCGCTCGAGGTCGTGCAGCACCTCGGCGTTGATCAGTCGGTCGGCGAACAGCGTCTCGTACTCGAGCTCCTCGCGGCGGAGCCCGGTGCGCAACAGGAAGCGCCGCTCGAGCTCGAGCGAGTAGTCCGGATACTGCAGCTCGAGCGCGTCGAGCGCCCGCCTGGTCGCCTCGCGCCGCTGCGTCAGGATGTCCTCGACGATCTCGGCGACGCGGTGGCCGAGCGCCGGGGCGATGCGGTCGGGGATGAACGGCGCGAGCTCGCCCAGCATGATGCGCAGGATCAGCAGCCGCTCGAAGCGATCGGCCAGCGCCTCGACCAGGAAGCCGTCGTAGCGCAGCACCCGGTGCACCCTGAGCGCCAGCCGGAAGCCGAGCGAGTAGCCGATCATCCGGCGGGCGGCACGGTTGTACTCGACGCGGCCGCCGGCGCGCGCCCGTTCGCGCAACTGCCCGGTCTCGGCGAGCAGCCTCTCGATGATGCGGATCGACACCGTGCGGCGGCGGAAGTGCTGCTGCAGCAGCGCCCGCTCGCGATCGGCGAGCGCCACCAGCGCGAAGGTGATGCGGTCGCGATCGAGCACGCCGTCGTCGGCGCCGACCCGCTCCAGCACCTCGGCGACGCGCTGGTCGTAGCGGCCGACCACGTCGTCGGTGAGCTCGGCCGGCATCTCCGTCGATTCGGCCGTCCGCTTCACCGCGTCGCGCACGTTGCGCAGCGCCAGCGCCAGGCCGCTGTCGCGCAGCGCCCGGTCGAACGGTGACAGCTGGTCGAGCTTCAGGAGCCGGATGAGCGGCCTGAGCGTCGTGCCGCTGACGAGCAGCGTGAACAGCGTGTAGCCGGCCGCCGTGGTAGCGATGAAGCGCTGCACCTCGGGGGGGACCATCCGGTTCTCGGTCACCGCCAGCGCCAGCGCCAGCGTCACCGCGCCGCGCAGGCCACCCCACAGGATCACCACCTTGAACTTGTTGTCGACCACCGCCGACAGCCGCACCAGCGTGAGCAGCGGCAACAGGCCGAACAGCGTCAGCGCGCGCGAGGCGAAGGCGGCGACGATCAGCACGACGAGCGGCAGGAGCTCCCACAGCTCGACATCGCCGAGCAGCCGCGGCACCAGCAGCGAGGCGAGCACGAAGATCAGCGACGCCGCCCAGAACTCGAGCTGCTCCCAGATCTCGCGCAGGTAGCGCCAGGCGTCCGGCGGCACGCGCGTCGGGCCGTTCAGGTTGATCGCGATGCCCGCCCCCACCACCGCGACGACGCCGGAGAGGTGCAGCTCTTCGCAGCCGATGAACACGAGATAGGGCAGCGCCACGCTGATCGTGACGATCGCCGCCGGGCTCTCGCGCACGACGCGGAAGAGCGAGGCGGTGACGCGCCCGGCGGCGTAGCCGACCACCGCGCCGCCGATCCCCTTGGTGGCGAACGCCATCAGCGCCTCGGGGAAGCTCGTCGCGCGGCCCGAGATCAGGAGGTCGAGCAGCAGCACGAACAGCGTGATCGCGGCGGCGTCGTTGAGGAGGCTCTCGCCTTCGACGAGCCGCGTCAGCCGCGCCGGCGCGCCGAGTTCGCGGAAGATGCCGACGACCGCGACCGGGTCGGTGGTGGCGACGATGGCGCCGAGCAGCAGGCAGACGACGAGTGCCTGGCCCGACACCCAGGCGACCGAGTAGCCGATGAAGACGGTGGCGAGCAGCACCGCGACGACGGCGAGCAGCAGCACCGGTGCCGCGTCCTCCGCCATCCGCCGGACGTCGAGCGTCAGCGAGGTCTGGAAGAGCAGCGCCGGCAGGAACACGTAGAGGAACGTCTCCGAACTGACCGGCAGGTCGACGAAGGCGCGCGCCACCTCGTTGAAGGTGTCGGTGAGCGGCGTGTAGAGCAGGTAGGCCGCGGTCGCGCCGATCAGGATGCCGACGGCGGCGAGCAGCACCGACGGCGGCAGCTGCAGGCGGCCGGCGAGCGGCTGGATCAGCGCAATGATAACGAGGAGGACGGCGACCGCCGCCAGCACCAGCGGCAGCGTCATGCCGGCCGATCCTCGCGCGACCCGTTTGTCGAACCCGTCATCCTGTTCCCCACTGCTGCGGACGGCCGCCGAATCGGCCGAGCCGAGCGTTGGCGCCACTGTTCACTGCGGCCATCCGGGGCGCAATCGGCCCCGACGCCGGCGTGCGCGAGGCTCGCCGTCGATTGGGGCTTGATCGCGGCGGGCCCGGCGGAGCGTGGCGCGGGTCGTCGGTTCATTCGCCCCGTGCGGCAGGATGGCAATCGTCGACACCCGGTTCGCCGCTGTGTAGCGCGTCGCGGTCGACGCCGACAGGCATCGACGCGCGGTCAACAAAGGCCGGGCGCCTTGCCCGCCCTAGCGCCCGGGCGCGTCCGCCAGCACCAGGTCGGCACCCTTCTCGCCGACCATGATCGCCGGGGCGTTCGTATTGCCCGAGGTGACGTTCGGGAAGATCGAGGCGTCGATGACGCGCAGGCCTTCGAGGCCGTGCACCCTGAGGCGGGCGTCGACGACGGCCGTCGCCGGGTCGGGGCCCATGATGCAGGTGCCGCAGGGGTGGAAGACGGTGCCGGCGCGCTTGCGGGCGTCGTCGGCGAAGTCGGCGTCGGAAGCGACGGCGGCGCCCGGCTGCAGTTCCTCGGCGATGAGCGCCGACAGCGCCGGCGTCGCGGCGAGCCGCCGCATCAGGCGCGAGCCCTCGACCATCTCCTCGATGTCGTGGTTGGTCGAGAGGTAGCCCGGGCGGATCGCCGGGGCCTCGAAGGGATCGGCGCTCCGGATGGCGATCTCGCCGCGGCTCGTCGGGCGGCAGGCGGAATAGCCGAGCAGGAAGCCCGGATAGGGGTCGGGGTTCAAGAGCGGCCGCGTTCGTGGCGGCGCCTTGATGTAGCTGACGGGCGAGAAGTAGAGCTGCAGGTTCGTGCGCGTGCGATCGGGCCGCCCGCGCACGAAGCCGCCGCCCTGGTTGACCGATAGCGCCAGCGGACCGCCGCGCGACGTGACGTAGCGCATGCCGGCCAGAAGCTTGCCCCACCAGGGATTGAGCTGCTGGTTGAGCGTCGGCAGCTTCGAGCGGTAGAGGAAGTCGACGCCGACGTGGTCCTGCAGGTTGGCGCCGACGGCGGCGTTCTCCGCCACCACGGTGATGCCGTGGCGCTCGAGCAGGCGGGCCGGGCCGACGCCGGAGAGCTGCAGCAGCTGCGGCGAGTTCACCGAACCGGACGAGAGGATCACCTCGCCGGCCGCCCGCACCGTCTCCTCGGGCCCGCCGCCGCGGCGGTAGGCGACGCCGACGGCGCGGCGGCCCTCGAAGAGGAGGCGGGTGGCGTGAGCCCCTGTGATCACCGTCAGGTTCGGCCGGCTCCGGGCGGGCTTCAGGTAGGCAGTGGCGGTCGATTCGCGGCGGCCGTCGCGGGTCGACAGCGGATAGAGGCCGGCGCGGTCGCCGGGCTCGCCGTTGAGGTCGGCGACGGTGGGAAAGCCGAGCTGCCGGCAGGCTTCCAGATAGACTTGGCAGAGCGGGTGCATGTGGCGCGAGGCATCCGACACCGACAGCGGCCCGTCGGCACCGTGGAGGGGACCCGGGAACTCGCTCCTCTCCATCTTGCGGAAGTAGGGGAGCACGCCCGCCCAGTCCCAGCCGGGGTTGCCGGCCGCCGCCCAATCGTCGAAGTCATCCGGCTCGCCGCGGATGAACACCATGGCGTTGATCGAGCTCGATCCGCCGAGCACCTTTCCCCGCGGCCAGTAGGACTCGCGGCCGGCAATGCCGGGGTCGGCCTCGGCGATGTACATCCAGTTGACCGAGGGGTCGTAGAAGATGCGGCCGTAGCCGATCGGCGTGCGGATCCAGAAGCGCTCGTCGCTGCCGCCGGCCTCGAGCAGCAGCACGCGATGGCGGCCGCTTTCGGTCAGGCGGTTCGCCAGCACGCAGCCGGCCGAGCCGGCGCCGACGATGATGTAGTCGAACTCCGCCATGAATCGTTCGTCCGGTTGGAATCGTCCGTGAAGGTGGGGATTGTCGGCCTGCCGCGCTCAGCTCTCGACGTCGGCCCGCTTCGGCTCGCGCTGGACGAGCACGCTGATCAGCGCCAGCGCGCCGGAGCCGATGATGAGGAGCACCGAGACGGCATTCAGCACCGGCGTCGAGCCGACCTTGGCGATGCGGTCGTACATGGTGATGGTGAGCGGCGAGTCGGAGCCGACGAGCATCAGGGTGGTGTTGAAGTTCTCGAAGGAGACGAGGAACGCAACGACGCCGGCGGCGATCATTGCCGGCCGCAGGAACGGCAGCGTCACCGTCATCAGCACGCGCAGGCGGCTCGCGCCGAGGTTCAGCGCCGCTTCCTCGAGCGTGGTGTCGAACTTCCGGAGGCGCGCGCCGATGACGAGGGTGGTGATCGTCGCGAGGAACGAGAATTGCCCGAGGATGACGAGGAACAGCCCCGGCCGCAGGAAGTTGATGCGCAGGTCCATCGTCGCGCGCGCCTCGTTGGCGATGAAGCTCGCGAAGACGAGGATCGAGATGCCGAGGATGACGCCGGGGATGACGAGCGGCACGATCATCAGCACGTAGAGCGCCTGCTTGCCGGGAAACTCGTGGCGCTCGAACAGGAAGGCGTTGGTGGTGCCGACGGCGACCGAGAGAAGCGAGACGATGATGCCGATGTAGAACGAGTTGCCGAGGCCCTGCAGCAGCCGGCGATCATGGAAGAGGCCGAGCATTGGCTCGGTGTCGGAGAAGAACCAGTCGAGGGTGAAGCCGTTCCACGGCAGCGCCGGGAACATCGAGGCATTGAAGGCGAAGACGCTGGCGGCTGCCAAGGGCGCTGCGAGATAGAGGAAGAACAGCGTCACATAGGCCCGGTAGGCGAAGCGCAGGGCCGGCGTCTGGGGGGCGGCGACGTTCACGGCCTCACCCCTTCGCCACGGTGTTGGCGAGGTTCTGGCCGGTGAGCTTCAGCCCGAGCCAGACGACGAAGGACGTGAAGGCGAGCAGCACGACGCCGAAGGTCGCCCCGGACTCCCAGTTGTAGCGGGTGATGAACTGGTCGTAGATCTGCTCGGTGAACCACATCGAGTTCTTGCCGCCGAGCAGGATCGGCGTCAGGTAGCTGCCAGCCGTCAGCATGAAGACGACGATGCAGCCGGCGACGATGCCGGGCATCGCATAGGGGATGACGATACGGCGAAGCACGGTCCAGCGGCTGCCGCCGAGATTGTAGCCGGCCTCGATCAGGGCATCGTCCATGCCGTCGAGGGTGGAGACGATCGGCACGATCATGAACAGCACGACGGTGTAGATCAGCCCGATGATGACGGCGGCGTCGTTGTAGAGGAACTCCACCGGCCCGGAGACGAGCCCCGTCCACTGCAGGAAGCCGGAAACGACGCCTGTCTCGCGCAGGAGCACGATCCAGCCGAAGGCGCGCACGAGGTCGCTCACCCACAAGGGGATCAGGCAGAGCAGGAACAGCCCGGCGCGGCTGCGCCGGCCCGCCACCTTGGCGATGTAGTAGGCGACCGGGAAGCCGATGAAGAGGGTGAGCACCGTCACCAGCACCGACATCGTCGCGGTGCGCAGCAGCGTGTTCCAGTAGATCGGCTCGGAAATGAAGTCGATGTAGTTGCCGGGGCCGAACTCGTACTGGCGGGGCCCAAGCTTCTCGCGGATGGAGAGGTAGCCGATGCCGAGGTGCGGCAGCACGATGAGGAGCAGGATCCACAGCGCAAACGGCATCAGCAGCAGGAAGAGCGCGAGCCGGCGGGCGTCCTTCTGCACCATCGCGGTCACGCCTTCTTCGGGAAGCAAAGCGTGTCGGCGGCGGTGAAGGTCAGCGCCACCGCCTCGCCGGGGGCGAGGTTCTCGCTCGATCCCGGGCGGGGATAGCCGACCTCGATCATGCGGCCGTCGCCGGTGCGCACCAGGGCGCGGCTCTGGGCGCCGTTGAAGAGGTGGCTGTCGAGGACGCCGTCGATGCGGTTGGAGGCCTCGCCGGAGAGTTCCGCCGGGCGGCGGGCGGCGATGGCGTCGGGGCGGACGAAGACGTCGACGGCCGACCCCGGGGTGGGGGCACCGCCGGCACGGGGCGCCGCCGTGATGCGCTCGCCGGTCTCGAGCACGATGGCGCCGCCCGCCTCCAGGCGGCCGGCGAAGCGGCTGCTGTCGCCGACGAAGCCGGCGACGAAGGCGGTGGCGGGGGCATGGTAGAGCTCCTGCGGCGTGCCGATCTGCTCGAAGCGGCCGGCGTTCATCACCGCCACCCGGTCGGACATGACGAGCGCCTCGGACTGGTCGTGGGTGATGTAGACGAAGGTGGTGTCGAACTGGTGCTGCAACAGCTTCAGCTCGATCTTCATGCGCTCGCGGAGCTTCAGGTCGAGCGCGCCCAGCGGCTCGTCGAGGAGCAGCACGTCGGGCTCCAGCACCATGCAGCGGGCAATCGCGATGCGCTGCTTCTGGCCGCCGGAAAGCTGGTGGATCTGCTTCGTCTCGACGCCCGGCAGGCCGATGCGCTCGAGCACGTCGCCGACGCGGCGGGTGATCTCGGCCTTGTCGGCGCCGCGGCAGCGCAGGCCGTAGGCGATGTTCTCGGCGACGTTCATCATCGGGAACAGCGCGAGATGCTGGAACACCATCTTGACGTTGCGCTTGTTCGGCGGCGTGCCGAGGACGGACTTGCCCTTGATGCGGATGTCGCCAGAGGCCGGCTCCTCGAAGCCGGCGATCATCCGCATGAGGGTGGTCTTGCCGCAGCCCGACGGCCCGAGGATCGAGAAGAACGAGCCGCTCGGGATCTCGAAGGAGACGTCGTCGACGGCGGTAAAGGCCCCGAAGCGCTTGGAGAGCTGCACGCACTCGAGGTCGAAGGTCCGGCTGTCGGTCATGGCCTGCCGATGCGAGGGGGAGGGAGCGTCGGCTCCCTCCCGGTCGACGATACCAGCGCCGGCTTGGCGCCGCGAAGACAAGAGTGCGCGTGATCAGCCGCCGGTGGCGGCCTTGATCTTCTCGAGCGTCTTGCCCTCCATGTCCTCCACCCCCGGCGGGATGTTGGCGAAGAACTTGAGGTTGTCGATGTCGGCCGGCGTGAAGGCGGCGGCGACGGCGGCCTTGGCGTCCGGCGGCAGCAGCTCGCCGCCGTTCTTCACCGCCGCGATGGCGCCGGTGCTCGCCGACATCAGCGTGACGATCTCGGGCTGCAGCACGAAGTTGATCCACTTGTAGGCGGCGTCGTCCGCCTCGCCGCCCGACGGGATCGCGAACGTGTCGATCCACGCGAGCGCGCCGGTCTCCGGCGGCACGAAGACGATGTTCTTGTTCTGGTTGTAAAGCTTGAAGGCGGTCGAATCCCACGTCTCGGAGGCCACCACCTCGCCGGAGAGCATCAGGTTGGCGAGGTCGTCGCCGCCCTGCCAGTAGACCTTGATGTTGTCCTTGCAGGCGATCAGCTTCTCGGCGACCTTGTCGAGCAGCTGCTGGTACTTGCCGAGGTCGCTATAGGCTTCGAACGGGTTCTCGCCCATGGCGAAGGCGGTGCCGAGCAGGATGGTGCGGCGGAGCCGCATCGACGTCTTGCCCTTGTATTTCGGGTCGCAGAGGTCGGCCCAGCTCTTGATGTCCGGCGCCTTCGACTTGTCGGCCATCAGGCCGGAGGTGCCCCACTGGTGCGGCACCGCATAGACCGCGCCGTCGATCGTCGTGTTCGCCTTGACGCCGTCGAGCAGCTTCTCGCTCATCGCCGCGGTGTCGATCTTCGACAGGTCGAGCGGCTTGTAGATGCCGTATTCCTTCTGCACCGCGAAGATGCGGTCGTGGCTCGGCTGCGCGAGGTCGTAGCCGGCGCCGCCGGTGGCGCGCAGCTTGGAGATCATCTCCTCGTTGTTCGACAGCGTCACCTCGACGTCGATGTCGGGATACTTCGCCTCGAACATCTCGATCACCTTGTCGGGGGCATAGCCGCCCCAGGTGAGCAGGCGCAGCGTCTCGGCCTGGGCAGCGGAAAGGCCGGCGGACAGGGCGAGCCCCAGCGCGGTGGCGGCGAGCAGCGTGGTGCGAACGGTCGTCATGGTGTCGGAACCTCCCCTGCGGAAGGCGCGCGGTTTGCGCGCCGGGAACCCTTGGCCGGCGCCGGCCACGGGCGATCGCGCCCGCTCCCCCGTCCCCTGGGAAACGCACGCCATGGCGCCATCAGAGGCTTGGAGTGGTCGTCGCGGAAGGTCCATTCTCGAGAAAGTCGGATACCACTTTGTGACGGTGTGGGGGCGCGGATGGCCACCAGCTTCGATGCGGACTACGGGTCCCGTCTGCGTGGACCACCGACTTCGTAACCTGCATCCGACGGGACCGCGAGAAGGTAGATCCCGTTGGACACCTCACCGATGGCAAAGACTATCGTGCTCTCGCCGTCATCGATCTCGTAAACGGGGAAGCTGTGCCTCCGCGGCGGATATAGTGGATCTTCTATCGTAGCAATCTCATCGCCGCGACGCCTCCAGTTCCTCCAATGCTCCCAAATACTGATACCGTTCAAGATCATATCGTCCACCGGCCCGGTGGACGTCGCAAAAATCCATTCCATTCGCCTTGCCTCGCCTGTCCTGGAACGATCACCGGGCATCGTCACCCCTGCAGAGCCGCTCACATCTCGCGGTCGCGCTCGGCGGTCCAGTTGCGCGCAGTGCCGATGCCGGCTCGCTCCGCGTTGCTGCGCGTCCGGGATGACGCCCGAAGGGTTGGCGCGCCAGCCTCGAGGCCCGCCCTTCACACGCCCATGCGGTCCTGCCAGCGGTACCAGGCGACCGCCGCGCCGAGGAACCACGGCTTGCCGGTGTAGAGCGGCCGGGTCGGGAAGGGCAGGTCGTCGAAGGCGGTCTTGCCCTCCGGCTTGCCGAGGATCTTCTGGCCGATCCGCATGCCGAAATAGCTCGCCATCGACACGCCGGAGCCGCAGTAGCCCATGGCGTACCAGGCGCCCTCGTGATTGCCGGTGTGGGCCAGCGTGTCGAAGGTGTAGGCGACGAAGCCCATCCACGAGTGGCTGATCTTCGTCTTCGCGAGCTCCGGGAACAGCCGCACCATCTCGGCGTGCAGCTTCGGGCCGCTGACGCGCGGGTCGGTCTCCGCCGCCGAGACACGGCCGCCGAACAGGATGCGGCGGCGGTCCGGCGAGGCGCGGTAGTAGTAGACCACCTTGCGGGTGTCGGAGAGGATGCGGTCGTTCGGGATCAGCCGCGCCACCAGCGCCTCGTCGAGCATCTCGGTGGCGATGATGTAGCTGCCGATCGGGATGACGCGGCGCCGGTGCCACGGCGTCACCGCGCCGGTGTAGCCGTTGGTGGCGACGACGAGTTCGCGCGCGCGGACCACCCCCTTCGGCGTCGTCACCTCGAAGTCGCCCGCCTCGCGGCGGATGCCGGTCGCCGGGCAGTACGGCACCACCGTCACGCCGGCGGACAGGCAGCGCTCCAGCAGGCCCTGGTGGTAGCGCCCCGGGTCGATCGAGGCGTGATGGGGATAGACGAGGCCGCCGAAGTAGCCGTCGGTGCCGATCTCGCGGCGCTGCTCGTGGCGCGGCACCGCGTAGGCCTCGGTCTCGAGCCCCTTCGGCTCCTGGCCGATCGAGCGGGCGAGCTTTTCGTACTGCACCGCGTTGTGGGCGGCGTGGAAGCGTCCCACCACGGCGAAGTCGCAGGCGATCTGTTCCCGGCGGACGAAGTCCGCAATCCAGGCAAGCGCGTTGCGGCCTTCCTTCAGGATGCCGTAGGCGCGCTCGCTCTCGCCGTAGCGCGCCTTCAGGTCGTCAAAGTCGGACTTGATGCTGGTCGAGATCTGGCCGCCATTGCGCGTCGAGCAGCCGAAGCCGGCGGCTTCCGCGTCGATCACCACCGTCGCGCGCCCGCCCCGGGCCGTCTCAAGTGCTGCATTGAGGCCGGTGTAGCCCGAGCCGATGACGAGCACGTCCGCCGTCGCCGGCGGCGCGACCACCGGCAGGTCGGGACGCGGAACGTGATCCCACCAGTAGGCGGTCGTCTTGAAGTCGGCGGCGAAGAGGTCGGACACGGGCGGGGCTCGCTGACTGGTAGGCGACTCGATCGTTAGCACACCGGCGGCGCCACTTCCTTCTCCCGCCGGAGGTGGGAGAAGGTGCCCGAAGGGCGGATGAGGGCGCGCCGCAAGCGGCGCGAGCGTCGCTTCGATTGGCCTCACGGCGCGCCTTGCGCGCCGCCCTCATCCGGCGCTGCGCGCCACCTTCTCCCGGCAGGCCGGGAGAAGGGAAACACGCGGCGACGTGGACGTCTCCTACAGCCGCACCGCCACGCTCTTCAGCTTGCAGTAGCTCGTCACCGCCTGCAGCCCCTTCTCGCGGCCGAAGCCGGAGAGGCGGTTGCCGCCGAACGGCACCTCGATGCCGCCGGCGAAGTACTCGTTGACGTAGACCTGCCCAACGTCGACGTCGCGGGCGAAGGCGAGCGCCTTCGAGAGATCGCGCGTGTAGATGCCGGCGACGAGCCCGTACTGCGTGCCGTTCGCCGTCGCCACCGCCGCCTCGAAGTCGTCCACCACCTGCACGGCGAGCACCGGGCCGAAGATCTCCTCCTGGATGATCGGGTCGTCGGCCGCGAGATCGTCGAGGATGGTCGGCTCAAAGAACCAGCCGAGCCCGGTCTCCGGATCGCTCGTGCGCTTGCCGCCGACGGCGACCGCGAGCCCCCGCGCCTTCGCTGCCTCGACGAACCCTTCAACCTTGGCGAGCTGCGTCGCCGAGTTCACCGGCCCGACCTGCGGGTTGCGGAGCCCGTGGCCGATCGTCAGTGCCTTGGCCCGCGCCACCAGCTTTTCCACAATCGCCGCATGGACGCTCCGCTCGATGACGAGCCGCGAGCCGGCCGAGCAGATCTGCCCGGCGTTCTCGTAGATCGCGCCCAGCACGCCTTCCAGCGCCGCGTCGAGGTCGGCATCCGCCAGCACCACCAGCGGCGACTTGCCGCCGAGCTCCAGCGTCAGCCGGGTGACGTTGTCCGCCGCCGCCTTCATCACCCGCTGCCCGGTCGCCACCGAGCCGGTGAAGGTGATGTGCCGCACTGCCGGATGCGCCACCAGAGGCGCCCCCGCCTCACCGCCGAAGCCGGTGACGACGTTGACGACGCCCGCCGGCAGCCCCGCCTCGACGAGGAGGGCCGCGAGCATCAGCGCCGTCGCCGGCGTCGTCTCCGCCGGCTTCACCACCGCCGTGCAGCCGGCGGCGAGAGCCGGCGCGAGGCTGCGGGCGGTCGTCGAGATCGGGTAGTTCCACGGCACGATGTGGGCGGTCACGCCGACGGGCTCATTCACTGTGAAGGCGAAGTAGTCGCGGCTGAGCGGGATCGTCTCGCCTTCCAGCTTGTCGGCCGCCCCAGCGTAGTACTCGAACGCCCGCGCGGCCCCCATCACGTCGCCGAGCGCCTCGCCGATGGGCTTGCCGACGTCGAGGCATTCCGCCACCGCCAGCCGGTGGGCGTTGGCGCGGATCAGCCCGGCCGCGGCGGTGAGGATGCGGCCGCGCTCGGCCGGCTTCATCCGCCCCCACGGCCCGGCGAGCGCCTGCTCGGCCGCCGCCACCGCGTCCGCCACGTCGTCGGCGTCGCCCGCGGCGAAGCGGGCGAAGGCCTTGCCCGTGCCGGGGTCGACGCTCTCGAACGAGCCTCCGGCCCGCGCGGCCACGAAGGCGCCGTCGATGAAGTGCCCGTCCGGCAGGCCGTCGAGGCCGCCGCGTGCCAGTGCCTCGGCGGCGAGCCGCGTCAGATCCGCGTTCAACTCAGGAAACCTCGCTCTTCTGGTAGGTCGACCGGTCGAGCCACGCCGGCTCGATCTCGACGCCCCAGCCCGGCGCGTCGGTCACGGTCACGCGGCCGTCCTCGACCGTGTAGGGGTCGTTGCGGAACAGGCCGTACTGCCAGGGATAGTAGTCCGCCTCCTCGATCGAGAACTCGAGATAGGGCCCGGCATTCGGGATTGTTCGCAGCAGGTGCATGGTGAACAGCGTCACCATCGACAGGTTGGCCCCGTGGGGCGTGATCGGCAGGCCGGCCGCCGCCGCCATCGCCGAAACCCTGAGCGTCCGCACCATGCCGCCGAGATAGCAGACGTCCGGCTGCACGACGTCGACCGCCCCCATCTCGATCATGTGGCGGAAGGTCGGGATCATGTTGTCCTGCTCGCCGCCGGTGACGTCGAGCGACAAGGCCTCGCGCACTTGCTTCGTCTGCTCGAGCTCCCACCACGGGCAGGGCTCCTCGAAGTGCACGACGCCGTTGTCCTGAAGGAGATGCCCCACCTCGATGGCGCGGGCGGGCGAGAAGCCGGAATTGCCGTCGACGAGCAGCGTCGCCGCATCGCCCAGCGCCCGCCGCACCGTCGGCACGATCGCCTCCGTCCGCCCCGGCCACTCGTCGACGTCGTGGCCGAACTCGGCGCCGACGCGGAACTTGAAGGCGTCGAAGCCGTGGGCATCGCGCAGCCGCACGAACCGCGCCGCCTCGTCGGTCGGCGTGATGTCGCGCTTCATCGAGGAGGCATAGGTGCGGAGTTTCCCCGGCGTGCCGCCGAGAAGCGCACACACCGGCTTGCCCTCGCGCTTGCCCTTGAGGTCCCACAGCGCGGTGTCGAGCCCGCACATCGCCCGGAACAGGTAGGAGCAGGGGAACTTCAGCTCCTTCTCGGGGATGCGATCGATCAGCGCCGCGACGTCGTCCGCGTCCGCCCCGAGCGCCCACGGCGCCACCTGGCGGTGGACGACCAGCGCCGTGATGTCGGCGTTGTAGGCCGACACCTGCCCCCAGCCCTCGGCTCCGTCCTCCGCCGTGACGCGCAGGAAGGCGACGTCGCGCGTCGCGAAGGTCTCGATCGCCCTGATCTTCATGGCGTAGGTCCCGTGCGCGGCGGACCCGTCGCGGTCCGCCCGATCCTCGTCGTCGCAGCGATGAGACACCGCCGAAATGGTCTAGGCGGAAGGTCCATTTTCGATAATCTGCCAGTCCGCTTTGCCGGCTGGGCCCGTGGCTCGCCGCGGCCGGCGGCGATCGAAGGGTGGGGACCGGCGATGGTGAAGAAGACGGGCGGCGTGCTGCTCTCGTCGCTGAAGCTCGACGCGGCCGCCGACAAGCCGTTGTCGGCGCAGCTCGCCTCCGGCATCCGCGACCTCGTGCTGAACAGGGCGCTGCGCGCTGGCGACCGGCTTCCCGCCACCCGCACGGTCGCCGACGATCTCGGCGTCTCGCGCACGACCGTCATCGAGGCGTTCGCCCGGCTGACCGAGGAGGGTCTCGTCGTCTCGCGCACCGGCGCCGGCACCTATGTCAGCCAGGCGCTCGCCGAGCACCGCCCGCAGGCCGCGGCCGCCCCCACACCATCGCGCCCGAATGGCCAGACCGGTGCCGCCGAGCCGCGGCTTTCGCGCGTCATCGCCCAACGCTCGGAAGCTTTCGACGAGCGGCTGGCGCACGCGCCCCGCGCGTTCACCACGGCGATGCCGGCCTTCGACGCCTTCCCGATGGCGCTGTGGTCGCGCCACGTCGCCAAGCACTGGCGGGCGCGGCGCGACGTCGTCATGGGCTATGGCGACGCCCGCGGCTACGGCCCGCTGCGCCGCGCCATCGCCGCGCACCTCCGCGCCAACCGGGCGATCGCCTGCGACGAGGCGCAGGTGTTCGTCGTCAACGGCGCCCAGCACGGCTTCCAGCTCGTCGGCAACCTGCTTCTCGATCCCGGCGACGCCGTCTGGTTCGAGAACCCCGGCGCCATCGGCGCCCGCAACTGCTTCACCGCCGCCGGCGCCCGCCTGGTACCGGTGCCGGTCGACGCGGAGGGCCTCGTGGTGGAGGAGGGCGTGCGCCGTGCCCCCGACTTCCGCCTCGCCTTCGTCACGCCCTCGCACCAGCAGCCGGTCGGCAGCACCATGAGCCTCGCCCGCCGCCTGGCGCTGCTCGCCGCCGCCGACGCAGCGGACGCCTGGATCGTCGAGGACGATTATGACGGCGAGTTCTGCCACCGCGGCCGCCCGCCGCCGACCTTGAAGTCGATCGACGTCGCCGGCCGCGTCATCTATGTCGGCACCTTCTCGAAGACGCTGTTTCCCGCACTCCGCCTCGGCTACCTCGTGGTGCCGCCGGGGCTGGTGCCGGTGTTCGAGAAGCTGATGAGCGCGTTCGCCCCCGGCGTGCCGTCGAACCCGCAGGCGGTGCTCGCCGATTTCATGGATGAGGGCCACTTCGCCGCCCACATCCGCCGCATGCGCAAGCTCTATTCCGAGCGCCACCACGCCCTTCTCGAGGGCGCCCGCGCCCGCCTCGCCGGCGCGCTGGACGTGGTGCCGACGGAGACCGGCCTCCACACCATCGCCCGCCTCGGCGCCGGCTTCGACGAGGCCGACGTGACGGAGCGCGCCTGGGCCCGCGCTGTCACCGTCGTGCCCTTGTCGCGCTTCTGCCTGGAGCCGGTGACGGAGCGCGGCCTCGTGCTCGGCTTCTCCGGCGTGCGGGTCGAGGAGATCGCCAAGGGCGTCGCGGTGCTGGCGCAGGTCTTCGACGACGCCCGCCGCCTGCCCCTCGCCGGCTGAGGCGCCCCGTCGTCACACCGCGTAGGCGGAGCCCTCGTGCGGCTTGACGACGACGATGCTGCCGCGCGGGACGCGGCCGTAGAGGTCGATGATGTCCTGGTTGAACAGCCGGATGCAGCCCGACGACACCGACTTGCCGATCGACCACGGCTCGTTGGTGCCGTGGATGCGGTAGAGCGTTTCGCGGCCGCCCGAGAACAGGTAGAGCGCCCGCGCGCCGAGCGGGTTTTCCAGCCCCGGCTCCATGCCGTGGCGGTAGGGCTCGAGCTCCGGCCGCCGCCCGATCATCTCCGCCGGCGGCGTCCAGCGCGGCCACTCGCGCGCCATCAGGATGTCGGCGCGCCCGGCCCACGAGAAGCCGTCCTTGCCGACGCCGATGCCGTAGCGCATCGCCCGGCCGTTCTCGCGCACAAGATAGAGGAACGGCCCGGCCGTATCGACCACCAGCGTCCCCGCCCGCTCGCCGGTCGGGTCGGCCACCTCCTGGCGCAGATAGCGCTGATCGACCGTGCGCACGTCCACCGCCGGCACCGGAAAGCGCTCTTGAGGAAGCGCCGCGTACATCTGCGTGTAGTAGGCGAGGTCGGCGCCGGTGGGTGCGTTCGGGTGCACCGCGCCGGGTCCGCCGGGCCGTGCGTTTGCCGCCCCCGGTGCACGGCTGGCGACCGCGAGGCCGGCGACCGGGCCGCCGCCCGGCATCGTCTGGCACCCCGCCACCGCGGCCGCCGCGCCGAGCACGAACCCCCGCCGCGTCAGCTTGGTGAAGGGGGAGGCGGGGTCGCGGGCCGGTCGAGGCATGGTACGCAGCATGGATGTCGTTCCCGAACAAGAATGTCGGGTCCAAACATGCCGCCCCATCTGACGAAAGCGGGGCGGGTCCCTGGCGCGGACGTGGCGGCGGGACGGCTTCGCCGTGATGTTGCCGATGGGCCTCAGTCTTTCGTCGGAGGGAGTGCAGCGAGCCTCGCCCGTCCCTTTGCGGGCACGGCACTCCAGTCTCGGTTGCGTAGCCGCCGGGCAGCCTCGAAACTAACGGAGTTGCGTCCGCAGCGCCCACGCTCTCAGCGGCAGGGCGATGGTGCCGTCGGCGCCGCGGGGAAGATCGCGGCTCAGCCGCTCCTTCAGGCGGTCCCGCGCCTCGGACGGCAGGCTCGCGCAGTAGCCCGGGGCCGGCCCGGCGCCGAGCGTGAACGGGCGCCAGAGGTCGTCGAAGTCGCGGAACACCGCGGTGTCTTCGAGCGGAGCGAGGTCAGGGTCCGGCAAGCCGGCATCGCGGGCCAACGCGAGCAGCCCGTCTGCCGTGCAGAACGGGAAGCGCCGATCCTCCGTGAGGTCGGCCGCCTGCGGGTCGAGCGCCGAGGCCGCCCGCCAGAAGGCGCGCATGAAGCCGACGCCACCACCGGGATAGTCCCAGACATAGAAGGACACCGTGCCGCCCGGTCGGGCGACCCGCGCCATTTCGGCAAGCGCCCGCGCCCGCTCGGGAACGAAGTTGAGGACGAGGCCCGAGACAACGAGGTCGCGGCTGGCCGCATCGAGCGGGAGTGCCTGCGCGTCCCCGACCCGGAACGCGGCGCGTTCGTCGACGACGGCGGTCCGGGCGGCGGCGATGAAGCCCTCGGATGGGTCGACGCCGACGAGGTCGCGCGGGCCCGCACGGGCCAGAATCGTCTCCGACAGCGCGCCTGTTCCGCAGCCCACGTCGAGCCAGTCGAGACCCGCCGGCACCTGCAGGAAGTCCAGGAAAAGTGGGGCGATCCGGCGACTCCAGCGCCCCATGTAGAGATCATAGCTGTCGCCGGCCTGCCAGGCGTCGTGACGAGATGATTCGGCCATCCCTCCACCTCTCCCTGGCGGCGACGCAGCGCGTCCCTACCCCACGATCTCCTTCAACACCGACGCCCCGATCGTGTACTTCGGGTCCACCATATTGCCGAGCCGCACTCGCCCGGCCTGGGTCAAGAGCATATACGCGTCGAGCTCGTCGAAGCCGTAGTCGGCGGCCAGCCAGCGGGTGAGTTCGCGGTAGGCGATGCGGGCGGCGTCCTCCATCGGCTTCGCCGAGCCGATCGTCATGATGAAGCGCTCGGTCTCGAGCCGCGGCCAGCGGAAGGTCCAGCCCTTGATGAGGTCGATCTGCACCGTCGTCACCGTCGGGTGCTCGATGGCGACGCCGCAGAGCTCGCCGTCGCCCTGGGCGGCGTGGCAGTCGCCGAGGAAGAGCAGGCCGCCCGGCGCATTCACCGGCAAATAGACGATGGCGCCCGGCCCCATGTCCGGCAGGTCCATGTTGCCGCCGTAGTAGTCCGGGACGAGCGAGGCGATCGCCTCGATCTCCGGCGAGGTGCCGATGGTGCCGATGAACGGCTCGTAGGGCAGCGTGATGCGGTCGCTCCACTTCACCCCCGTCACCGGGTCGACGTGCACCTTCTTGACGATCTCCGGCAGCGGCTTGTTGAGGATCGCCGTGTCGGAGGAGCCGACGAGGCCGCCGAACTCGGGGATCAGGCAGGTGGTGCCGGCCGGCTGCGGCCCGCGCGGCACGATCGTCTGGATGTGCACGGCGAGGCAGTCGCCCTTTGCGGCGCCCTCGACGAAGATCGGCCCGTTCTGCGGGTTGACGAAGGGGAACTTCAGCACCTTCGTCGGCAGGTCGGCCTCGGTCTTCACCGCGCCGTGGAAGGCGTCGTGCGTCTCGCAGGCGACGACGGCGCCGGGCTTCACCGTCAGCACCGGCGCGGCATAGGGGCCGTAGACGTACTTGTACTCACCCTGCTCGGCCTCGGTGATGGTGTGCCGCGAGCGCGCCTCGCCCTTCGCGACGCCGCGCTTCGCCATGATCGAGCTGTCGAGCCAGGACATTGGTCGCTCCCCTTCGCCGCCGTTCCGCCGCAGCGTTCGCGCCGCGCGCCGGCGCCGAGCATACCGCGCCCGTCCCGCCGCGCCAGCCGTTCGCGCCTTCGTTTCCCTCACTCTCGAGGTCATTCCCGGCCTTGTGCCGGGAACCCATTCGCTTCCACGGAGGCGGACCTCTCGACGGAGCACCCTTCGGCCGCCGTTGCATGGGTTCCCGGCACAAGGCCGGGAATGACTACGGAGGGGGAGGGCCGGGGCCGGAGAGGGGAGAGGGGAGGGGGGGGCCGTCGGGCGGGGCACCCCGTTGCATCGCGACCCCGCTCCGTGACCCCCTCCCACTGCCCACTGCCCACGCGATTGCCGGCTGCCGCCTGCCGCGCGCCACAGGTGACGACCCCGCCGCCCGGTGCCACACTCGCCGCGAGGCCGCCGTCGGCCGTCATCTCGACAGGAGCCACCCATGGATCTCGGACTGAAGGGCCTGAAGGCGATCGTCTCCGGCGGCACCAAGGGCATCGGGCGGTCGATCGCCGACACGCTGGCCGACGAGGGCGCCGACGTCGCGATCTGCTCGCGCAACGCGGCGGAGGTGGACGCGGCCGTGAAGGCGCTGTCGGGCAAGGGCGTGCACGCCTCCGGCAAGGCGGTGGACGTCGCCGACGGCCCGGCATTGGCCGCCTGGGTGAAGGAGGTGGGCGAGGCCGGCGGCATTGACATCGTCGTTGCCAACGTCTCCGCGCTCGCCATCGGCCCGGAGGAGGAGAACTGGAAGAAGGCCTTCGAGACCGACCTGCTCGGCACCGTGCGCATGGTCGAGGCGGCGCTGCCGTATCTCGAAAAGAGCAAGGCGCCCTCGATCGTGGCGATCTCGTCCGTCTCCGGCCGCGAGATCGACTTCGCCGCCGGCCCCTACGGCACCTTCAAGGCGGCGCTGATCCACTACATCCAGGGCATCGCCTTCCAGCTCGCCGGCAAGGGCATCCGGGCGAACACCGTCTCGCCGGGCAACACCTACTTCGCGGGCGGCGTCTGGGAGAAGATCGAGAAGGGCAACCCGGACTTCTTCAAGCACGCGCTGTCGCTCAACCCCACCGGCCGCATGGGCACGCCGCAGGAGATGGCGAACGCCACCGTGTTCCTGGCGAGCCCGGCCGCGAGCTTCATCACCGGTGCGAACCTGATCGTCGACGGCGCGCTGACGCGCGGCGTGCAGTTCTGAGGGGAGGGGGCCGCCTCACCCCGCGAGCCGCGGCGCGTAGGCCGCCGGCGACAGCGTCACCGGGCGGCCCTCCAGCGACAGCGTCGTCATGCGCGGCGCGGTGGCGGCGATCAGCTTGCCGCGCCGCACCACCGCGAGCCGCACCGGCTTCAGCCGGATCGCCTCGATCGGGTCGCGCGCGTCGAGCAGCACGAAATCGGCGTTGCAGCCCGGCGCGAGCCCGTAGCCCGCGAGCCCGAAGATCGTCGCCGGCGCGCTGGTGACGCTGTCGAAGCAGCCGCGCATGGCGTCGAGGCCGGTCAGCTGCGCGACGTGCAGCCCCATGTGGGCGACCTCCAGCATGTCGGCCTGGCCGAGCGAGTACCAGGGGTCCATCACGCAGTCGTGGCCGAAGGCGACCGTCAGCCCGGCCGCCTTCAGCTCCGGCACCCGCGTCATGCCGCGCCGCTTCGGATAGGTGTCGTGGCGGCCCTGGATGGTGATGTTGATCAGGGGGTTGGAGATCACCCGCATGTTCGCCTCGGCCATCAGGGCGATCAGCTTCGAGGCGTAGTAGTTGTCGAAGGAGTGCATCGAGGTGAGGTGCGAGCCGGTGACGCGGCCCTGCATGCCGAGGCGCACCGTTTCCGCCGTCAGCGCCTCGATGTGGCGCGACCACGGGTCGTCGCTCTCGTCGCAGTGCATGTCGACCAAGAGCCCGCGCTTCTCGGCGATCTCGCAGAGCGCGCGGACCGAGGCCGCGCCGTCCGCCATCGTCCGCTCGAAGTGCGGGATGCCGCCGACCACGTCGACGCCCATGTCCAACGCCCGCTCGAGGTTCTGAACCGCCGTCGCCGAGCGATAGTAGCCGTCCTGCGGGAAGGCGACGAGCTGCAGGTCGAGATAGGGGGCGACGCGCTTCTTGGCTTCGAGCAGCGCTTCAACCGCCAGCAGCCGGTCGTCGCAGACGTCGACGTGGGTGCGCACGGCGAGCAGGCCCTGCGAGACCGCCAGGTCGCAGTAGCGCAGCGCCCGCTCCAGCACCGCTTCCTGCGTCAGGATCGGCTTCAGCTCGCCCCACAGCGCGATGCCTTCCAGCAGCGTGCCGGAGGTGTTGAGCCGCGGCAGGCCGAGCGACAGCGTCGCGTCCATGTGGAAGTGGATGTCGATGAAGGGCGGCGTCACCAGCCGGCCGGTGGCCTCGATTTCCCGCGCGGCCTCGGCGTCGAGCGACGGCCCGACCTCGACGATGCGGCCGTCCTTGACGGCGATGTCGATGCCGGTGCGCCCGTCGGGCAGGTTGGCACGGCGGACGATCAGGTCGAGCATGGACAACTCCTCGAGGGGCGCATCACCAGGGAGCGCATCAGCGCTGCCCCTTCACATACGGGATCATCAGCGCCTTCGGCACGGCCGCGCGCCGCGACACCACGACGAGCGCGACGATCGACAGAACGTAGGGCAGCATCAGGAAGATCTGGTGCGGGATGGCGCCGCCCATCGCCTGCTGCAGGCGCACCTGGAAGGCGTCGAAGGCGCCGAACAGGATGGCGCCGAGCACCGCCTTGCCGGGCATCCATGAGCCGAAGACGACCAGCGCCAGCGCGATCCAGCCGCGCCCGGCGATCATCTCGAAGAAGAAGGCGTTGAAGGCCGACATCGTCAAGAACGCCCCGCCGATCGCCATGATTGCCGAGCCGGCGACGACGGCGAGGATGCGCACCCGCGTCGGGTCGATGCCCTGCGCCTCGGCCGCCGCCGGGTTCTCGCCGACCGCCCGCACCGCCAGCCCCGCCGGCGTCTTCCACAGCACGAACGACACGAGGGCGGCGAGCCCCAGCGCCAGGAAGGTCAGCGCCGTCTGGCCGGCGAGGATCGGCCCGATGAACGGGATCGCCTCCAGCCACGCCCAGCCGACCGGCTGGAACGGCTCGATCCGCGGCGGCGACGACACGTCCGGCAGGATCATCCGGTAGAGGAAGTAGCTGCCCGACGAGGCGAACAGCGTGATGCCGATGCCGGTGACGTGTTGCGAGCGCCCGAGCACCACGGTCAACAGCGCGTGCAGCAGCCCGAGCGACGCGCCGACCAGCGCCGCCACGGCGACGCCCGTCCAGAGATCGGCGCCGAAATAGACGCTCATCCAGCCGGCCATGGCGCCAGCGGTCATGATCCCCTCGATGCCGAGGTTGAGCACGCCGGCCCGCTCGCAGACGAGCTCGCCGAGGACGCCGAAGATCAGCGGCGTCGCGATGCGGAGCGCCGCGATCCAGAAGGCGACGGTCGCCAGCATGTCGAGCGCCTCGATCATGCCCGCCCTCCCTTAGCCATCCGTCCGCGCCAGCCGACCTTCCACTGCAGGAACAGCTGCCCCACCAGCATCGTCAAAAGCGACAGCGCGACGATGAGGTTGGCGATGTAGCTGGACACACCGAGCGTGCGCCCCATCGTGTCGGCGCCGACGAACACGCCGGCCATGAACACCGCCGCCACCACCACCCCGAGCGGGTGCAGCATGGCGAGCATGGCGACGACGATGCCGGTGTAGCCGAAGCCCGGCGACAGGTCCTGGGTGAGGTTGCCCTTCAGCCCCGCCACCTCCGACACGCCGGCGAGCCCGGCGAGGGCGCCGGACAGGATCGCCACCCGCACGAAGGTGGCGTTCACCCGGATGCCGGCAAAGCGCGCCCCGGCCGGGTTGAGGCCGACCGCGCGGGCTTCAAACCCCCACACCGTGAAGCGGTCGAAGGCCCAGATCAGCACGGCGGCGGCGAGCGCGGCGAGCAGTCCCGCATGCAGCCGCGTCTGGCTGACGAGCCGCGGCAGTTCCGCCTCCGGCAGCACCGGCGCCGACTGCGGCCAGCCGCCGCCCATCGGATCCTTCAGCGCCCCGTCGAGCATCATCGAGACGAACAGGATGACGATGAAGTTCGAGAGCAGCGTCGTCACCACCTCGTCGACGCCGAAGCGGGTCTTCAGAAGCGTCGGCACCAGCATCATCACCGCGCCCGCCGCCGCCCCGGCGACGGCGACGAGCGGGATCAGCAGCGCCGGCGGCAGCGTCACCGCGCCGGCGCCGATCGCCACTGTCGCCAGCGCCCCGGCATAGAGCTGCCCCTCGGCGCCGATGTTCCAGAGCCTTGCCCGGAAGGCGACGGCGGCGGCGAGGCCGGTGAAGATCAAGGGGGTCGCCCGAGTCAGCGTCTCCGTCAGCGCATAGACCGACCCCGCCGCCCCCTGCGCCATCAACACGAACGCCGCGCCTACGGGCACGCGCGCGAAGGCGAGCGGCACCGCGGCGAGCAGGAGCGCCACGACGACCGCCGCCACCGGCACGCCGAGCGCCAGCGCCGGCGAGATGCGGGTGCGCGGCTCGAGGCGGATCATCGGGGGCTCCGCATTCTGCGCGCCTTGGACATCGGCATCATTCGTCACGCCGCCGTGTGAAGAAATCGAACGTGCTTTCGCAGGCCCTCACTTCCTTAGTCGGCAGAGCCGAGATGCGGACGCCGAGCAGTCCTCCTTCGCGTGTCACAACAAAATAATTGTCCCCGTCAACGATGCACTCATGTGCAATTCCCTTGTGACCAAGATCAACGTCGATGAAATCACTCCCGAAATAGAGACCTACTTCCGAATGGATTTTTGTGAACTTCTCATCTGGCAACGCGATCATGGGTGCTCCGGAGCGCCGGATGCCGGGCAGCTCAACTGGGCCTTTCAGCCTCATATGCATGATGACCGCATTCATTTCGGCGATAGTTCCGGAGTGTGAATAGCATCGAATGTCGAATATTGTTCTGATGCTATCGTCTGGCGGGCGATAGGATAGAAGATGGGAGGCATCGAACGGTCTGAAGTCGCAATAGAAGACAAGCTGGCTGTCACTCTTGAACTCGCGTTGGCTCTTCGCCTGGGAGTCCACGCCGATGATCCTGATCATTCGTTCTGCGCCGCCGCCGCCCGGCAGATCGGCACCCCCCACCTCCTCACCCCGCATCGGCCACCTCCTGTCCCGCCATCATCAGGCCGATGCGGCGGATGTCGAGGTCGCGGTTTTCGCCGGCCTCGGTGAGCCGGCCGTGGAAGAGCACGACGACGCGGTCGGAAAGCGCCAGCAGTTCGTCGAGATCCTCGGTGATCAGCAGCACCGCCGCGCCGCGGCCGCGGGCCTCGATCAGGCGGGCGTGCACCGCCCCCGTCGCGCCGACGTCGAGGCCGCGCGAGGGCTGGGCGGCGAGCACAAGCTTCGGCTCCGGGATGAGGGCGCGGGCGAGCACCAGCTTCTGCATGTTGCCGCCCGACAGCAGCCGCACCCGCGCCGTCGGGCCGGGGCAGCGCACGTCGTAGGCCTCGATCGCCGCCACCGCCCGGCGGCGGATGTCGCGGAACTGCAGCAGGCCGCGGCGCTGCGTCGCCGGCCCGCGCAGGTCCTCGAGCACGAGGTTCTCCTCGACGCTCATGTCGCCGACGACGCCGTCGCGGTGGCGGTCCTCCGGGATGCGCCCGACACCCGCCGCCACGGCTGCGCGCGGGTCGGCGGTCAGCGCCACGCCGTCGACCGTCACCGTGCCCGCGCCCGGCGTCGCAAGCCCGGAAATGACGTTCGCCAGCGCCTCCTGGCCGTTGCCTGAGACGCCGGCGACGCCGACGATCTCGCCGGCCCGGACGGTCAGGTTCGCGTCGACGAGCCCCGCCCGGCCGCCGCGGCCGGCGACAGAGACGCCGACGAGCTGCAGCACCGGCCGTCCCGGCGTGCCGGGCGGGCGCGCCGGCGGCGTCAGCGGCCGGCCGACCATCGCCTCGGCGAGCCCCGCCCTGTCGAGCCCGCGGTTTTCCGCCTCGTAGACCTTGCGGCCCTGGCGCAGCACGGCGACGCGGTCGGCCACCGCCAGCACCTCGCCGAGCTTGTGACTGATGAAGATCACCGCGAGGCCCTTCGCCGTCAGGACCTTGAGCGTCGAAAACAGCCCCTCCGCCTCCTGCGGCGTCAAAACGGCGGTCGGCTCGTCGAGCACGAGGATGCGGGCGTCGCGGTAGAGGGCTTTGAGGATCTCCACCCGCTGCCGCTCGCCGACCGACAGCGCGCCGGTGCGGGCGGACAGGTCCACCGCCAACCCGCACTCCGCCATCAGCCTTTCGAGCTTCGCCCGGGCCGCGCCGGTGTCGCGCCACGGCCGCCACAAGGGCTCGGTGCCGAGCATGACGTTGTCGAGGACGGTCAGCGCATCGGCGAGCGCGAAGTGCTGGTGCACCATGCCGATGCCGGCGGCGATCGCTGCCTTCGGCGAGCCCGACGGCAGCGCCGCCATCGCCCCGTCGGGGCCGGCGACGCGCACCTCGCCTTCGTCGGCGACATAGTGGCCGAACAGGATCGACATCAGCGTCGTCTTGCCGGCGCCGTTCTCGCCGAGCAGCGCCAGCACCTCGCCGCGGGCAAGCTCGAGCGAGATCTGGTCGTTGGCGACGAGCGGCCCGAACCGCTTCGTCATGCCGTCGATGGCGAGCACCGGGTGAGGGGTCACGACGTCGCCCCCTCGGCCCGCGCGGCTTTCGCTACGGCGTCGGATCGGTGCAGCAGCGAGGCGAGGGCCGCCACGGACGCGAAGCTGACGAGCAGGAAGATGCCGTCGGCGACGCCGCCGAGCAGCACGCCCTCGTCCGCGCCGACCGTCGTCGCGCCGTCGCCGGTGCCGCGGTCGAGCTGCCACGCCAGCACCGCCGACGCGGCGGCGACGCCGACGCTGCAGCCGAGCACGCGCATCAGGTTGAGGAGGCCCCCGGCGGTGCCACTGTGGCCCTCCGGCGCCGCCTTCAGGGTCAGGTTGTTGTTCGGCGCGATGAACAGGCCGAGCGCCGCCCCGAAGGCTGCGAGCGCCACGATGCGCGTCGTGAGGTCGAGCGGGCCCGGCGCCACCGCCGAGCCGAGCACGGTGAGCGCCACGGCTGCCCCGGCCATCGCTGCGACGAGCGTCCGTCTTTCGCCGAAACGCGCACCGACGCGCCCGCTGAACGGTGCCACCAGCCCGATCGCGACCGGCAGGATGGCGAGCCGCAGCCCCGCCTCCAGCGGCGAGGCACCGAAGCCGCGCACCAGCGCGAACGCCATCAGGAAGAACACCCCGTAGAGCACCGCATAGGCCATCGCGGTGGCCACCAGCCCGCCCGCGAAAGCTGAGCTGCGCAGCAGCGCGAGGTCGATCAGCGGGTGCGGCGCCCGGCGTTCACGCCAGACGAAGGCCGCGAGCAACACGGGAACCGCGGCCGCGCAGCCGAGGAAGGCCGGCGATCCGATGCCCCAGCGGTCGCTCTCGGTGATGGCGAGCAGCAGCGCCGCGAGCGCTGGCACGAGCAGCAGTGCGCCGAGGCCGTCGAGCCCACCTTCGTCGCCCGGCCCGGACGTCGGCACGATGAGCCACGCGGCGAGCGCCCCGGCGGCGGCGAACGGCACGCTCACCCAGAACACCGCCTGCCAGCCGAAGCCGTCGAGCAGCACGCCGCCGAGCACCGGCCCGAGGCTGACGCCGACCGCCTGCGCGGCGGCGAACACGCCCATCGCCGCGCCGCGCCGCTCCGGCCCGGCGCACTTCACCAGGATGACGATGCTGTTCGCCCCCAGCATCGCCCCGCCGACGCCCTGCACCACCCTTGCTGCGATCAGCGTGCCGAGGTCCGGCGCCAGCGCGCAGGCGGCGGACGCCGCGGCGAACAGCGCGAAGCCGGCGAGGTAGAGGAGCTTGCGCCCGGCGATGTCGGCGAGCCGGGCGAAGATCGGCAGCGCCGCGGCGAAGGCGAGCTGGTAGCCGATCGCCACCCAGCTCACCGTGCCGAGGCGTGCGGAGAAGGCATGCTCCAGCGTCGGCAGCGCCAGCTGCACGATGCTTGCGTCGAGCTGGCCGATGAACGCGCCGATGCACGTCGTCGCGACGACGAGCCACGGCCACCGCGGCGAACCGGCGAGTGCGGGCAAGGGGGCCGGCTCCCACCGCGCGACGCGGTCGGGCCAGGGGCGGGGCGGTGACGCTGGCAATGATGGATCGTTCAACGACCGCCCCGGACGTCTTGCATCGGTCAGAGTTTCACAGGCTCGCGGCGTTTTCGTCCTCCCCCTGCCAGGGGGGAGGACAGCCGCGCCGCAGGCGCGGCAGGTGGGGGCCTGTCGATCCGAAGCGAGACGCGGGGGTTGTCGAGCCTCAGATTCACGGGCCCCACCCTGACCGCCTCCGGCGGTCTGTCCCTCCCCCTGTCAAGGGAGGGACGAGATCACATCGTCGGCTTCGGCTCGCTGTCGTTGATATTCACCCGGAACAGGCCGCTCTTGATCTCGTTGAACTGCGCGTCGACCTTGGCCGCGATCTCCGGCGAGACGATCTTCTCGTCATAGACGATCGAGCCGCCGCCATACTGGACGAACGAGAACTTGCCGTAGTCCTCCGGCTCGAACGCGCCGTCGAGCACTGCCTTCACGGCGCGGTCGATCGTCGGCTCCATGTGCCAGAGCGCCGAGGCGATCACCGTGCCGGGATAGTCCGGCGCCGTGTCGATGACGTTGCCGATGGCGTAGACCTTGCGCTCCTTGGCGGCGTCGGAGACGCCGAAGCGCTCGGCGTACATGACGTCGGCGCCCTTATCGATCATCGCGAAGGCGGCTTCCTTCGCCTTCGGCGGGTCGTACCAGGAGTTGATGAAAGTCACCATGAACTTGGCGTTCGGATTGACCGACAGCGCCCCCTCCATGAAGGCGTTCATCAGCCGATTGACTTCGGGAATAGGATATCCGCCGACCATGCCGATGACGTTCGACTTGGTGCTCGCGCCGGCGATCATGCCGGTGAGGTAGGAGGGCTCCTGGATGAAGTTGTCGAACACCGAGAAGTTCGGCTCCGACGGCCCGAACGACGAGCCCATCAGGAAGGCGGTGTTGGGGAAGTCGGCCGCCACCTTGCGCGCCGCCCGCTCGACGCCGAACACCTCGCCGACGACGAGGTTCGCCCCCTCGCTCGCATACTGGCGCATGACGCGCTCGTAGTCGGTATTGGCGACGTTCTCCGAGAACGTGTAGGTGACGTCGCCGCGCGCCTCGGCCTCCTTCAGCGCCTGGTGGATGCGGCTCACCCACTGCTGCTCGACGGGCACCGTGTAGATCGCCGCCACCTTGATCGGCTTCTCGGCGGCATCCGCCGGCGCGCCGGCGACGGCGGCCATCGCGATCAGCCCAGCCGCGGCGAGCGCGGCGCGGCGTGTCAGCCCGGTCAGCATCGAAGTCATGTCGGAACGCTCCCCAGTTTCCGGCCGCCCGGGCGGCCTCATCGCCTTTCGCGAGCCTAGCCGAGAGCGGCCGCGGCGCGAAGGCCGGGGTGTCGCAAGACTTGGGCCGCTGCGCCGTTGCCGCGTCGCTTGTCCACAGCCGCCGCCGCTCACTGCGACGTGTTCAGCCGTGATCGCAGAATAGGCAGACAATAGTTCCGGTCGCCTGGCTGCCGCTGCCTGCGCGCCGCTTCCGGCGGCGGCGCGCCGTGCTGCGGCGGCGACGCGACGGCTCCTCCCAGAACTCGGCCCGGCCGGCCCCTTGGATCGACCGGGCCGCCTTTTTTAGTGGCGCACCTGCCCCCGGCGGGTGCAAAAGCACGGCAATCACACACGATGCCGGCCCGCGCCGGTGCCATGTCTGCGTTGACATGCGCCCGGCCCGGCCGTCGCAGGGATAGTCCGATGAGCCACTCAGCCGTTCTCGCCGCCTGCGGCCTCGATGCCGCCTCCCTCACCGGCGGCACGCTCGCCGTCCGCTCGCCGGTCGACGGTGCCGCGCTCGCCCATTTGCACGAGCACACCGCCGACGAGGTGCAGGCGGTGATCACGGCTGCGGCCGCCGCCTTCCCCGCCTGGCGCGACACGCCGGCGCCGCGCCGTGGCGAGCTCGTCCGCCTGCTCGGCGAGGAGCTGCGCGCCGCCAAGGCCGAACTCGGCCGGCTGGTTTCGCTGGAGGCCGGCAAGATCCTGCAGGAGGGCCTCGGCGAGGTGCAGGAGATGATCGACATCTGCGACCTCGCGGTCGGGCTGTCGCGCCAACTGCACGGGCTCACCATCGCCTCGGAGCGGCCGGGCCACACAATGCGCGAGACCTGGCACCCGATGGGGCCGTGCGCCATCATCACCGCCTTCAACTTCCCCGTCGCGGTGTGGTCGTGGAACGCGGCGCTCGCTCTCGTCTGCGGCGACCCGGTGATCTGGAAGCCGTCGGAGAAGACGCCGCTGACGGCCCTCGCCACCATGAAGATCTTCGAGCGCGCGCTCGCCCGCTTCGGTGACGCCCCGGCGGGCCTCGCCGGCATCGTCATCGGCGGCCGCGCCGTCGGCGAGGCGCTGGTGGAGAGCCCGAAGGTGCCGATCGTCTCGGCCACCGGCTCCACCCGCATGGGCCGCATGGTCGGCCCGAAGGTGGCGGAGCGCTTCGGTCGCTCGATCCTCGAGCTCGGCGGCAACAACGCGATGATCGTCGCCCCCTCCGCCGATCTCGAGATGGCGGTGCGCGCCGTGGTGTTCTCGGCCGTCGGCACCTGCGGCCAGCGCTGCACGTCGCTCCGCCGCCTGATCGTCCACGAGAGCGTCGCGGACGGCCTCGTGCAGCGTCTCGCGGCGGCTTATTCCGGCCTGCCGATCGGCAGCCCGCTCGAGGCCGGCACGCTCGTCGGCCCGCTCGTCGACCGCGCCGCCTTCGAGGGCATGGAGCGGGCGCTGGAGGTGGCGCGCGCCGACGGCGGCACCGTCCACGGCGGCGGCCGCGTGCTGGCCGACCGCTTCCCCGAGGCGTTCTACGTGCGGCCCGCGATCGTCGAGATGCCCGGCCAGACCGACATCGTCCGCCACGAGACCTTCGCGCCGATCCTCTACGTGCTGCGCTACCGAACCTTCGACGAGGCGATCGCGCTGCAGAACGGCGTGCCGCAGGGCTTGTCCTCCTGCATCTTCTCCACCGACCTGCGCGAGACCGAGGCGTTCCTGTCGGCTGCCGGTTCCGACTGCGGCATCGCCAACGTCAACATCGGCCCGTCTGGTGCGGAGATCGGCGGCGCCTTCGGCGGCGAGAAGGAGACCGGCGGCGGCCGCGAATCGGGCTCCGATTCGTGGAAGGGCTACATGCGCCGCCAGACCGCCACCGTGAACTACTCCCGCGCCCTGCCGCTCGCCCAGGGCATCAGGTTCGAGATCTGAGGCCGGACGCCCGCCCCGCATGACCGACACCACCGTGAAAGCCGATCAGCGCGTGCGCGCGCTGCTGCCGCGCTTCTTCGCCTACTACCGGCCGCACCGCGGGTTGTTCCTGCTCGATTTCGGCTGCGCCGTGCTGTCGGGCCTGCTCGAGCTCGGCTTCCCGCTCGCGGTGAAGCTGTTCGTCGACCGGCTGCTGCCGAGCCAGGACTGGGCGCTGGTGGCGCTCGCCTCGGCCGGGCTGCTCGTCATCTACCTCGTCAACTCCGGGCTGATGGCGATCGTCATCTACTGGGGCCACATGCTCGGCATCAACATCGAGACGGAGATGCGCCGCAAGGCGTTCGAGCACCTGCAGAAGCTCTCCTTCGGCTACTTCGACAACCAGAAGACCGGCCGCCTCGTCGGCCGCCTGACGAAGGACCTGGAAGAGGTCGGCGAGGTCGCCCACCACGGCCCCGAGGACGTCTTCATCGCCATCATGACGTTCGTCGGCGCCTTCATCCTGATGCTCTACGTCAACGTGCCGCTCGCCCTCGTTACCGCCGCCGTGGTGCCGCTGATCGTCTGGGTCACCGCCCACTACGGCGGCCGCATGACCGCCAACTGGCGCACGCTGTTCAACCGCGTCGGCGACTTCAACGCCCGCATCGAGGAGAACGTCGGCGGCATCCGCGTCGTCCAGGCCTTCGCCAACGAGGCGCACGAGAAGCGGCTGTTCTCCGTCGACAACCAGAACTACCGGACGACCAAGCTCGAGGCCTACAAGCTGATGGCGTTCACCAACGCCCTCAACTACGTCTCGCTGCGCCTTACCCAGATGATCGTGATGGTCGCCGGCAGCTACTTCGTGCTCACCGGCCAGCTCACCGCCGGCGGCTTCGTCGGCTTCCTGCTGCTCGTCAACGTGTTCGTGCGGCCGATCGAGAAGATCAACTCGGTCATCGAGACCTACCCGAAAGGAATTGCCGGCTTCCGCCGCTACCTGGAATTCCTCGACACCGAGCCCGACATCGTCGACCGCCCCGGCGCCGTCGCAGTCCAGAGCCTGAAGGGCGACATCCGCTATGCGGACGTCTCCTTCGCCTACAAGGGTGGCGGCCGGCCGGTGTTGTCGAACATCGACCTCGTCATCCGCGCCGGCGAGACGATCGCCTTCGTCGGCCCGTCCGGCGCCGGCAAGACGACGATCTGCTCGCTCTTGCCGCGCTTCTACGAGGTGACGGGCGGGTCGATCTCCATCGACGGCACCGACATCCGCGACATGACGCTCGCCTCGCTGCGCGGCCAGATCGGCATCGTCCAGCAGGACGTCTTCCTGTTCGCCGGCACGCTGCGCGACAACATCGCCTACGGCCGCCTCGGCGCCAGCGAGGCCGACATCGTCGACGCCGCCCGCCGCGCCCATCTCGACGCGGTGGTGGCCGCGCTGCCGAAGGGCCTCGACACGGTGATCGGCGAGCGGGGCGTCAAGCTTTCCGGCGGCCAGAAACAGCGGCTCGCCATCGCCCGCATGTTCCTGAAGAACCCGCCGATCCTCATCCTCGACGAGGCGACCTCGGCGCTCGACACCGAGACCGAGCGGGCAATCCAGCAGTCGCTGGCCGAACTCGCCGAGGGCCGCACGACGCTCGTCATCGCGCATCGGCTGGCCACCATCCGCGACGCCGACCGCATCGTCGTCGTCGACGAGAGCGGCATCGTCGAACAGGGCCGCCACCGCGACCTCGTCTCCGCCGGCGGCGTCTACCGCCGCCTGCACGACGCCCAGTATGGAGCGGGGAGCCTGTAGCGACCGCGGTACCGGCTCATCGCTTTCGTCGCCCTTGCGTCGCCGCGCGAGCCGGGCATCATCGGCGCTGACGCCTGCCCTCTGCTGCCGCCGTGAGGACCACGCCATGCTCGACCGCGTCGCCGAACCGGGGCTGATCGACCAGCTCCGCGAGATGCTGCCGATCAATATCGGCGACGTCGCCGTCGGCCGGCGGCGCACCGGCCTCGTCATCGTCGACGAGGTGAACGGCTTCGCGACCGTCGGCTGTGGCCCGCTCGCGCCGCCGGTGGAGAACAGCCAAGTGACGCAGATGATCGCCGAGACCGACGCGCTGGCGCGGCAGTACTCCGCCCGCTCGTGGCCGATCCTCGCCTTCCTCGACACCCACGAGCCGGACCGCCCGGAGCCGCCCTATCCGCCCCACTGCATCCGCGGCAGCGGCGACGAGAACCTCGTGCCCGCCCTCGAGTGGCTGACCTTCGACCCGCACGCGACGATGATCCGCAAGGACTGCATCAACAACTTCGTCGGCTCGATCCGTCCGGACGGCTCCAACGCCTTCGTCGAGTGGGTGAACGTGCACAAGCTGCAGGAGCTCGTTGTCGTCGGCATCTGTACCGACATCTGCGTGATGGACCTGGTGCTCACCGCGCTGTCGGCGCGCAACCACCGCCTGTTCACGCATCTCGAAGACATCATCGTGCACGCCGACGGCTGCTCGACCTACCATCTGCCGAAGGACGTGGCGCTGGAGATCGGCCTGCCCGGCCACGCGGCGCATCCGCAGGACGTCACCCACTACATGGGCCTCTACTTCATGGCCTCCCGCGGCGCGGTGCTGGCGGACCGGGTGACCCTGCCGGAGGGGTGAGGGCCTGATCCGGCGTCCGGCGAAAGGCGAGGGAAGACCGTGTCGGACGCCGCGCCCCCGCCGCTGCTCGCGCTCTCCGCCGTGACCCGCCGCTTCGGCGGGCTCGCCGCCGTCGACGGCGTCGATCTCGTGCTCGCCGAGGGCGCGCTCCTCTGCCTGATCGGCCCGAACGGCTGCGGCAAGACCACGCTGTTCAACCTGATCACCGGCGAGCTCGCGCCCACCGCCGGCGAGATCAGCTGCAACGGCGATCGCATCGACGGCCTGAAGCCGTTCGAGATCGCCCGCCGCGGCATCCTGCGCAAGTTCCAGATCCCCGGCGTCTACGCCGACCTCACGGTGGAGGAGAACCTCCGCATCGCGGCGCATTCGAGGAGGCTGCGGGGCGGGAACGAAGGCGCCGCCGCCTTTCCCTTCTCCCACCGAAAGGTGGGAGAAGGTGGCCCGAAGGGCCGGATGAGGGCTGCGCCGCAAAGCGGCGCGGTCGCCGCCGCCCCCGCGCTTTCGCGCGGGCCCTCATCCGGCCCTGCGGGCCACCTTCTCCCGGCTGATGCCGGGAGAAGGAAAGACCCGTCGCCCGCCGTCCTCACCCCCGCAGCCCTCCTCGACCTCGTCCGCCTCTCCCACCGCCGCGCCGTGCTCGCCTCGGACCTGCCGCACGGCGAGCGGCAGTGGCTGGAGATCGCCATGGTGGTCGCCGCCGGGCCGCGGCTGATGCTGCTCGACGAGCCGACCACCGGCATGACCGCCGCGGAGACGCGCGCCACCGTCGCGCTGGTGCGCAACCTGCACGCCGAGACCGGCATCGCGGCGATCGTCATCGAGCACGACATGGGCTTCGTGGCGGAGCTCGCCGCGCCGATCGCCTTCATGCTGCGCGGCCGCATCGCGCTGACCGGCGCCTTCGAGGCGGTCCGCGCCGCCCCCCTCGTCCGCGACGCCTATCTCGGCGCGGCGGGGTGAGGGCTGCGGCGGAGCACCCGGGCGACGATTGACGAGGAGAGGAACGATGCCGAAAGCCGGTGCCGCGACGCCCGATCTCTCCGGCGCCGCCGATCTCTCGGCGTTGTCCTGGGACGACCTGCGCGTCGTGGCGGCGATCGCCGAGGCGGGAGGGTTGCCGGCGGCGGCCTCGCGGCTCGGGCTCGACCACTCGACGGTGTTCCGGAGGCTCGGCCGCATCGAGACGGCGCTCGGGCTCGCGCTGTTCGAGCGCCGGCGCGAGGGCTTCGCGGCGACGGCGGCCGGCGAGGAGATCGTCGCGCTCGCCCGTCGGCTCGACGACGACGTCACCACTGTTACGCGGCGTATCGCCGGCGCGGCGCCGACGCCGTCCGGCGAGGTGCGGGTGACCACCGCCGACTCGCTGCTCGTCCACCTGATGACGCCGCTGTTTGCCCGCTTCCGCGAAAGCTGCCCCGACGTGCGGCTCGACGTCGTCATCGCCAACCAGTCGCTGAACCTGTCGAAGCGCGACGCCGACGTGGCGATCCGCGCCGGCGACGACCCGCCGCCGACGCTGGTCGGCCGCCGTGTCGCCCGCATCGCCTGGGCGCTCTACGGCCGCCGCGACGGGCTCGGCGGCGGGGCCGCAGCCGGCGGACCGTTGCACGGCGGAGACGACGCGATGGCGGCGGGGCGTCCCTGGGTGGCGCTCGGCGACGACCTTGCGGCGATGAAGGTCGCCCGCTTCCCCGCCGAGACGGTGCCGCCGCGCCGCGTCGTCTTCCGGACGAACTCGGTTCTGGCGCTCGCCGAGGCGGTGGAGGCCGGCATCGGCATCGGCCACCTGCCGTGCTTCGTCGGCGATGTGCGGCCGGACCTCGTGCGACTGGCGCCGCCGGATCCGCAGTTCGCCGCCGACCTGTGGCTGCTGACGCATCCCGATCTTCGCAAGGCGGCACGAGTGCGGGCGCTGCTCGACTTCCTCGCCGAAGCGATCGGCGAGCACCGCGACCTGATCGAGGGAACACGGCTCGCCGCGCCCCAGGCGCGCGCGGGTGAGACGAAAGGATGATGCGCCGGCGGACTTGCGCTGCGCCGCACGGCCATCACGTGATTGTCGTCGCGCCGGTTGCAAAGTTCCGTCATCTTGTCGGAGCGCACTGTGATCGGCCGCGCCGGCAACCGGCGGATGAGCGGTGCTCGGCCGTCGTTCGCATGAGGGTGAGGCGTATGGCGAACAGCGTTCCTGCTCGAATCCGCAGGTTCTGGGGGCTCTCAACCGCGGTGGCGGTCCTCCTCGGCGCCGCGGCGACGCTCGACGTCGCCTCCGCGCAAAGTGCTTCCCCGCCGACCGTCACGGTCGCCAAGCCGGTGTCGCGCGAGATCGTCGAGGACGACGAGTTCGTCGGCCGCTTCCAGGCGGTCGACGAGGTCGAGATCCGCTCGCGCGTCGGCGGCTACCTTGCCTCCGTGCACTTCACCGACGGGCAACTGGTGAAGCAGGGCGACCTCCTGTTCACCATCGATCAGCGGCCGTTCGAGACGGCGCTCAACCAGGCGAAGTCGGAACTCGTCGTCTCCAACACGCTGGTCGACTTCACCAAGGCGCAGTTCGACCGCGCCGAGACGCTGGTCGCCCGCGGCTCGATCCCGCAATCGACGCTCGACGACCGCCGCCGCGAGTACTTCGCCGCGCAGGCACGCGTCGACGGCTCCACCGCCGCGCTCGCCCGCGCGCAGCTCGACATGGAGTACACCGAGATCCGCGCGCCGCTGTCGGGACGGATCGACCGGCGCCGCGTCTCGGCCGGCAACCTCGTGCAGGCGGATGCGACGATCCTCACGACGATCGTCTCGCTCGACCCGATCCAGTTCTATTTCGACATCGACGAGCGCCGCTTCCTCGACTACCAGCGCGACGCCCGCCAGCGCGGCGGCGCCCTGCAGGAAGGTGCCGGCGGCCTCGACGTGTCGGTGCGCGTCGCCGACGGTGCGCAGGCGCCGTTCCACGGCAAGCTCGACTTCGCCGAGAACCGCATCGACAACGAGACCGGCACGATGCGGGTGCGGGCGACGTTCCCGAACGCCGACTTCACGCTGCAGCCGGGCCTGTTCGGTCGCATCAACGTGCCCGGCTCGCTGCCGCATCCCGGCGTGCTCGTCCCCGACGAGGCGATCGGCGCCGACCAGGACCGGCGCATCGTCTACGTTCTCGGCGACGACGACACGGTATCGGCGAAGCCGGTGAGGCCGGGGCCGCGCATCTATGGCTACCGGGTCATCCGTGAAGGGCTCGACGGCACGGAGACGATCGTCGTCAACGGGCTGATGCGGGTCAGGCCCGGCGCCAAGGTGACGCCGGAGATGGTGACGCTGCCGCCCGACCGCAGCGGCCCGGCACCGCCGCCGGCGAAGGCGGCGACCGCCACCGAGCCGGGCGCCGCGCAATGAGGTTCTCGCATTTCTTCGTCGACCGGCCGATCTTCGCGACCGTGCTGGCGCTGTTGTTCCTGATCGTCGGCGGCATCGCCTACACGCAGCTCTCCGTCGCCCAGTATCCGGAGATCGCGCCGCCGACGGTGGTGGTGCGCGCCTCCTATCCGGGCGCCGACGCTGCGACGGTCGCCGCGACGGTGGCGACGCCGCTCGAGCAGGAGATCAACGGCGTCGAGGACATGCTCTACATGTCCTCCTATTCGACCAGCGACGGCTCGATGGCGCTGACCATCACCTTCCGCCTCGGCACCGACCTCGACCAGGCGCAGGTGCTGGTGCAGAACCGCGTGGCGATCGCCGAGGCGCGGCTGCCGGAGGAGGTGCGCCGGCTCGGCATCACCACGACGAAGAGCTCGCCCGACCTGATGATGGTCGTGCATATGCTGTCGCCGGACGACCGCTACGACCAACTCTACGTGTCGAACTACGCCCGCTCGCGGGTGCGCGACGTGCTGCTCCGGCTCGACGGCGTCGGCGACCTGATCATCTTCGGTGAGCGCGAGTACGCGCTGCGCGTCTGGCTCGATCCGGAAAAGCTTTCGGCCTACGGCATGACCGGCGCCGACGTCGTGCAGGCGCTGCGAGACCAGAACGTCCAGGTCACCGGCGGACAGATCGGCGGCCCGCCGACGGAGGCGGACAACGCCTTCACCTATACCGTCACCACCCAGGGCCGCTTCGAGGACGCCCGCCAGTTCCGCTACATCATCGTCAAGGCCGGCACGGACGGCCGGCTGATCGAGCTGCAGGACATCGCCCGCATCGAGCTCGGGGCGAAGGACTACGTCACCAACAGCTACCTGAACGGCAAGCCGGCGGTGGCGCTGGCGATCTTCCAGCGGCCGGGCACCAACGCGCTCGCTGCCGCGGCCGAGATCAATGCGGCGATGAAGCGCCTCTCGGCGGACTTCCCGCCGGGGCTCGCCTACCAGGTCGTCTACAACCCGACCGAGTTCATCGCGCAGTCGATCGACGAGGTCTACAAGACGATCTTCGAGGCGGTGATCCTCGTCGTCATCGTCATCATCGTCTTCCTGCAGTCGTGGCGCTCGTCGATCATCCCGATCGTCGCAATCCCGGTGTCGCTGATCGGCACGTTCGCGCTGATGCTGGCGTTCGGCTTCTCGCTCAACATGCTGACGCTGTTCGGGCTGGTGCTGGCGATCGGCATCGTCGTCGACGACGCGATCGTCGTCGTCGAGAACGTCGAGCGCAACATCCAGCTCGGGCTGTCCCCCCGGCAGTCGGCCCACCGCACGATGGACGAGGTCGGCACCGCGGTGATCGCCATCTCGCTGGTGCTGATCGCGGTGTTCGTGCCGACCGCCTTCATCCCCGGCATCTCCGGGCAGTTCTACCTGCAGTTCGCCGTCACCATCGCGGTGGCGACCGCGATCTCGGCGTTCAACTCGCTCACGCTGTCGCCGGCGCTGGCGGCGCTGCTCCTGAAGCCGCACAGCCACCAGCCGCCGCGCTTCTTCCTCGCCCGCTTCGGGGCGGCGCTGGCGAACGGCTTCAACCGCGGCTTCGACAAGCTCGCGAACGGCTACGCGGCGCTGATCCGCGTGCTGGTCGGCTACCGCTTCGCGCTCGTCGCGATGATCCTCGTCTTCGCGGGGTTGCTCTACGCCACCGTCTTCATGCTGCAGACGGTGCCGCGCGGCTTCATCCCGACGCTCGACCAGGGCTACGCGATCGTCGTCATCCAACTGCCCGATGGCGCCTCGCTGTCGCGCACCGACGCGGTCATCCAGCGCGCCTCGCAGATCATCCAGGACACCCCGGGCGTGGTCAACGCGGTGGCCTTCGCCGGCTTCTCCGGCGCCACCTTCACCAACGCCACCAATGCGGGCGTGATCTTCGCAGCGTTCGACACGTTCGAGCACCGGCTGCCGGAAGGGCTGTCGGCGCACACCGTCATCGGCTCGCTGTTCGGCCGGCTGCAGGCGATCCAGGAGGCGTTCATCATTGCCGTGCCGCCGCCGCCGATCCGCGGCATCGGCAACGCCGGCGGCTTCAAGCTGCAGATCCAGGAGCGCGACAGCGCCGACGTGCGGCGCATCCTCGAGGTGGCGAACAACCTCATCGGCACGGCCAACCAGACGCCGGGGCTGACCGGCGTCTACACGACCTTCTCCGCCTCCAGCCCGCAGCTGTTCCTGGAGATCGATCGCGACAAGGCGCGCGTGCTGAACGTGCCGATCCCCAACATCTTCGAGACGCTGGCGATCAATCTCGGCACCGCCTACGTCAACGACTTCAACGCCTTCGGTCGCGTCTACCAGGTGCGGGCGCAGGCCGACGAGCAGTACCGGCTGGAGCGCGAGGACATCCTGCGCCTGAAGGTGCGCTCGGCCACCGGCGCGCTGGTGCCGCTCGGCACGCTCGTCGAGATCCGCGACGTCACCGGGCCTTCCCTGATCCAGCGCTACAACATGTATGCCTCCGTGCCGGTGCAGGGGAACGCGGCAGCGGGCACGTCGAGCGGCGCCGCGCTCGACGCCATGGAGACGATCGCGAAGGAGACGCTGCCGGCCGGCACGTCGTTCGAGTGGACCGAACTCGCCTTCCAGGAGCGGCAGGCCGGCGACGTCGCCGCCTACATCTTCGCGCTGTCGGTGCTGTTCGTCTTCCTGGCGCTCGCCGCCCAGTACGAGAGCTGGGTGATGCCGGTGGCGATCGTGCTGATCGTGCCGCTCGGCGTGCTGGCGGCACTCGTCGGCGTGTGGTTCCGCGGGCTCGACAACAACATCTTGACCCAGATCGGGCTGATCGTGCTGGTCGGGCTCGCCGCCAAGAACGCCATCCTGATCGTCGAGTTCGCCCGCCAGGGCGAGGACCGCGGCGCGAGCCCGGTCGATGCGGCGGTGGAGGCGTGCCGGCTCCGGCTCCGGCCGATCCTGATGACGGCGTTCGCCTTCATCCTCGGCGTGGTGCCGCTGATGATCGCCACCGGGCCGGGCGCGGAGATGCGCCAGTCGCTCGGCACGGCGGTGTTCTCCGGCATGCTCGGCGTCACCTTCTTCGGCCTGTTCCTCACGCCGGTGTTCTATGTGACGCTGCGCTCGCTGATCCCGCGGCGCGCACCGCCGCCGGTGGAAACGCCCGCGGCGATCGAGCACGAGATCTGAGGGCGGCGGCCCGCGCCTCCTTCGGCATTGGCGAGGGAGCATTCGGGATGCGTGTCGACATCGTCCGCCGGTTCGTGGTGGCCTTCCTGTTCACGGCGCTGGCCGCCGCGCCGCTGGTCGCGTCGCCACAAGCGGCGCGGGCGCAGGCGGACCCGCTGCCCTCTTGGAACGCTGGGCCAACCAAGGCGGCGGTCCTGAACTTCGTCGCCGAGGCCGTGCGAGAGGGCGGCCCGGACTTCGTGCCGCCGGCGGAACGCATCGCCACCTTCGACAACGACGGCACGCTTTGGTCGGAGCAGCCGGTCTACTTCCAGGCCGAGTTCGCCTTCGAGCGCGTTCGCGCGCTGGCGCCGCAGCATCCGGAATGGGCGACCGAGGAGCCGTTCAAGACGATCCTCACCGGCGACCGCACGGCGCTTGCGAACCTCGGCGAACAGGCGTTCACCGACCTCCTCGGGGCGACCCACGCCGGCATGACGGTGGAGGATTTCGAGGGGCAGGTGAAACACTGGCTCGCGACGGCGCGCCACCCGCGCTTCGACCGGCCCTACACGGAACTCGTCTATCAGCCGATGCTGGAGCTGCTTGCGCACCTTCGCGCGAACGGCTTCAAGACCTACATCGTCTCCGGCGGCGGGCTCGACTTCATGCGGGCCTTCACGGAGGCGACCTACGGCATTCCCCCCGAGCAGGTGATCGGCTCGAGCGTGGTGACGGAGTTCCGCCTCGACGGCGAGACGCCGACGATCGTGCGGCTGCCGGAGGTCGAATTCATCGACGATGGCCCCGGCAAGGCGGTGGGGATTGCGCGCGTCATCGGTCGTCGGCCGGTGTTCGCTGCCGGCAACTCCGACGGCGACCTTCAGATGCTGCAATGGGCGACGATGGAGGGCGGCGCGCGCTTCGGCCTGATCGTCCACCATACCGATGCGGTGCGGGAATGGGCCTATGACGCGCCGTCGGCAATCGGCCAGCTGAAGGAGGCGCTGGTGCAGGCGCCGCAGCAGGGCTGGTTGGTCGTCGACATGAAGGCCGACTGGAAGGTGGTCTACCCGTTCGAGCGGAAGTGATCATCCGCGTGAAGGGCGGCGGCCCGGCGCATGGCCGGGCCGCCGCGGCGTCAGGACGGCTTCGGTGTCGCCGTAGCGGTCGGGGCGGCCGCGGCCGCCGCCTCGAAGCGGGCGCGCCGCCGCGCCCGCCAGTCGCCGAGGAACAACAAGATCGGCGCGGCGATGAACACTGACGACGACGCTGCGATGACGATACCGAACACCATCGGCACGGCGAAGCTCTCCACCGCGCTGCCGCCCCAGATCGCCATTGGCAACAGCGCCAGGAACGCCGTGATCGAGGTGTACAAGCTTCGGGCGAGCGTCTCGTTGATCGACTTGTCGATCATGTCGCGCAGGCTCATCTGCTTGTAGAGCCGCATGTTTTCCCGCATGCGGTCGTAGACGACGACCTTGTCGTTCACCGAGTAGCCGATGAGCGTCAACAGCGCCGCGATCGCGGTGAGGTTGAAGTCGATGCCGGTGAGCGCGAAGAAGCCCACCGTCTTCGTCACGTCGAGGATCAGCGTGGCGATGGCGCCGACGGCGAACGGCCACTCGAAGCGGAACCAGATGTAGAACAGCATCGCGAAGCTCGCGAGCACCACGGCCAGCACGCCGGCGGTGGCGAGTTCGCCCGACACCTTCGGGCCGACCACCTCGGTGCGCTCGACCGACGAGCCGGGCGCGATCTTGGCGAGCTCGCTGCGGATCTGCGTGACCGCGGTGGTCTGCGCCTCCTCGCTGCCCGGCTGCCGCTCGGCGCGCACCAGCACGGTGTGGTCGTTGCCGAACTCCTGCAGGGCGATCTCGCCGAGCCCCAGTTCGTTGAGGCCGGTGCGCATCGCAGCAAGGTCGGCGGGCCCCTGGGTGACGACCTCCATCTGGATGCCGCCCTTGAAGTCGACGCCGTAGTTGAGGCCCGGGTAGAAGAACAGGCCGACCGAGGCGAGCGACAGGAAGATCGACACGCCGATGCCGACGAAGCGTCCGCGCATGAAGCGGATGTTGGTGCCGTCGGGAATGAGCTTCAGCCCGAACGGCGGCTCGATCCTCAGCGTCTTCATGCGGAAGCGGCGGACCAGCGCCGTCATGATGACGCGCACCACCGAGACGGCGGTGAACATCGAGATGGTGATGCCGAGGCCCATGGTGACGGCGAAGCCGCGCACCGGGCCGGTGCCGAACATGAACAAGAGCACGGTGGCGATCAGCGCCGTGACGTTCGAGTCGACGATCGTCGCGAACGCCCGCTTGAAGCCGGCGTCGAGCGCGGCGAAGGCGCCGAGCCCCTTGCGCGTCTCCTCGCGGATGCGCTCGTTGATCAGCACGTTGGCGTCGACGGCGAGCCCGACGCCGAGCACGATGCCGGCGATGCCGGGCAGCGTCAGCGTCGCCCCGAGCAGGCTGAGTGCCGCGAACGTCAGGATGACGTTGAGCGCCAGTGCGAAGTTGGCGATCAGCCCCCACCGTCCGTAGAGAACGAGCATGAAGGCGAACACCAGGCCGAAGCCGATCAGGCCGGTGGTGAGGCCCTTCTCGATCGCGTCGGCGCCGAGGTCGGCGCCGACCGTGCGCTCCTCGATGACGGTGAGCGGCGCCGGCAGCGCGCCGGCGCGCAGGAGCGCCGCGAGGTCGGAGGCGTCCTGGACGGTGAAGCTGCCGCTGATCTGGCCGGAGCCGCCGGTGATCGGCTCGCGGATCACCGGGGCCGACAGCACCTTGTTGTCGAGCACGATGGCGAACGGCTTGCCGACGTTGGCGCGGGTGATCTCGCCGAACTCGCGGGCGCCGACGCTGTCGAAGCGGAAGGAGACCACCGGTTCATTCGTCTGCGGGTCGAACGAGGCGCGCGCGTCGGTGAGGTGCTCGCCGGTCAGCGCCGCGCGGTTCTCGACCGGATAGCTCTCGCCGGGGGCGGTGCCCTCCATCAGCGTCACGCCGGGCGGCATGGCGCTGCCGGGAGGGGCGTTCGCCAGCATGTGGAAGGTGAGCTTGGCGGTGGAGCCGAGCAGTTCGCGGATGCGCTGCGGGTCCTGCACGCCGGGGAGCTGCACGAGGATGCGGTCCGGTCCGACGCGCTGGATGGTGGGTTCCGACACGCCGACCTGGTCGATGCGGCGGCGGATGATCTCGAGGCTCTGCTGGACGGCGGCGTCGATGCGGTCGCGGATGCCCTGCTCGGTGAGCGTCACCGTCAGCGTGTCGCCGCTGGTCGCCACGTCGAGGTCGGACGTCGCGGCGCCGAGGCCGAGCGTGCCGACGCTGTTCGCCTGCGTGCGCACGGCGGTGACGGCACGTTCGGCGTCGGCCGGATTGGCAAGCGCGATGGTGATCTGGTCGCCGTTGCGCCGGATCGAGGTGGTGTCGACGCCGGCGTCGCGCAAAGCGCGGCGGAGGTCGCGCGACAGCGTCTGCAGGCGCTCCTCGACGAGCGCCTTGGCATCGACCTCGAGGACGAGGTGCGAGCCGCCGCGCAGGTCGAGGCCGAGCGAGACCTGATGGTTCGCCCAGGCCGGCAGGCGGTCGAGCACGGATTGCGGAAGCACGTTCGGCAGGGCCGTCAGGATGCCGAAGAGGATGATGGCGACATAGGTCGCGATCACCCAGCGGGAGGTGCGCATGGAAGGTTCCAGACCGGAAGGGCCGACCGTCGCGGCACTGCCGCGCGGCCGGGCGTCGACGTCGAAGAGGGGCGGAAGGCGCGGCCGCGCTTCGGCGGCCGACGGTCAGGCCGCCACCGGCGGTGGCGCGCGCGCCTCGTAGCCGTGCGGCGGGGCGACGGCGCGTTCGGCGGCCGGCACGAACGCGTGCGGGGCGGCGGCGGTATGAATGGCGAATGCAGCGGGCGGCTCCGGGGCCAGCGCCGGCTCGATCGGTGTCGGAAGCGACGACGGGTCGCCGCTGCGCTGCGCCAGGATGGCGGGACGGCTGCCGGCCCGCACGAGCGCCGCATCGCGTCCGTCGGCGGCGCCGCTACCCGCCTGCGCCGCGCCGCGCAGGGCGTGCGTGAGCGTCGGCCCGCCGAGGCCGGCGCCGGTGACGAGCAGCAGCACGGCGAGCAACGCCGACCAGCCGCGCTGCCTGGCGGCGCGCGGCTCGTTCGAGGCGTTCCGATTCCACCGGCCCGATCGCCGCACTGTGGTTCCTTCGCGAGGTTCGGGCGACGAGTAGTCCCGAAAAGCGGCGGGGTCCAGGCGAATCGGGGTGGGCGTGTGCCGTCGGTGTCGCGCCTCAACCGCAGACGTCGAGGAAGCGCCCGTTCACCCAGCCGACCCGGAAGCGGTCAAAGCCGCCCTGCTTCAGCCGCTCGCCGGCACGCCAGAAGCGCACGCGCACCCAGGCGCCCGACTTTTCCGGCAGCAGCATCACCTCGTCGCCGGCGTTCATCTTCTCGACCAGCGCGGCGCTCGCGTTCGGGGCCTCGCGCAGCGCGACGAAGCCGTCCGGCGTCTCGAGCACGTCGCAGAACGCCGTGGCGTGGGCCGGCGCGGCGCCGAGGCCGGCGGAGACGAGAACGGCGGCCAGCAGAATCCTGCGCGACGGCGGCATCGGTTCAGGGCTCCCCTTGCGCGTTCTCTCAGCGCACCGGCAGGTCGTCGGCGCAGCGGACGTAAACGAACGGCTCCTCGCCGCCAGTGCGGATCTCGAGCGCGTTGGCGTCCCGCAGCCGGAGCGCAATCTCCGCCTCGGCGGTCTGCTCCTCGCCCTCCTCGAACACCTTGGCGCGCGAGCCCCAGCCGCCGTCGGCGGTCGGCCTGGGATCGTCGAGGGCGTAGGCGGAGGCGAAGAACTCCACCGTCCGCGACGTCACCGCAACGCGTCCGTCGCTGACGCGGTCGCCGCACGCCTCGTCGTCCCAGCCCCAGGTCCCCTGCATGTCGACCGGCAGCGTCGCCTCGGCGGCGATGGCCGGCGTGGCGGCGAGCGCGGCCGCGAGAAGCATGAACAGGCACGGGGAGATACGCACGTCCGGTCTCCGGTCAGGGGCGCGCACGACTCGCCATCGCCGGTGGGGATGGTCGCGTCCCCGGCGGCCGCGGTCAACGAGGCGATGGCACGGCGCGGTGTCGATCGTGTGTCCTTTCGCTCCCGACGCGCCGACACGGCAGCCCGGAAATCTTCTATTCAATCGTTTGCACGATGGGATTAGTCTGCCGCCGCGAGGGTCCGCACGAGGCCGACGCGGGAGGACGGGACGAGCGTGACGACGACAGCCACCGCCATCGAATTCACCGTCAACGGCCGTTCGGCGTCCGTTTCCGTCGACGAGGAGACGCCGCTGCTCGACGTGTTGCGCAACGCCCTCGACCTCAAGGGATCGCGCTTCGGCTGCGGCCTCGAGCAATGCGGCTGCTGCATGGTGCTGATCGAAGGCGAGCTCGAGAAGGCCTGCGCCAAGCCGATGTGGGCAGTGGCCGGCAAGGCGGTGACGACGGTCGAGGGCCTCGGCACGCCCGAGGCGCCGCACCCGCTGCAGCAGGCCTTCCTCGACGAGCAGGCCGGCCAGTGCGGCTACTGCCTGTCCGGCATCCTCGTCGCCGCCAAGGCGCTGCTCGACCGCAACGCGTCGCCGACGCGCCGCGAGATCGCCGAGGCGCTCGATCAGAACATCTGCCGCTGCGGCGCCCACCAGCGCATGGTCCGCGCCGTCGAGAAGGCGGCCGCCGTGCTGCGCGGGGAGGCTGCCCGATGAACGCGCCCGCGCTTCCGGCGATGCTCGCAGACAACCCCCGCCTCGACCGCTGGGTCGGCTTTCCGGCCCCCGGCGTCGTCGCGGTGAAGACCGGCCGTGTCGAGATCGGCCAGGGGGCGCTGACGGCGCTGCTGCAGATCGCTGCCGAGGAGCTCGACGTCGCACCTGCGCGAATCCGCCTCCAGTCCGGTGACACGTCGGCGACGGCGAACGAGGGCATCACCGCCGGCAGCCTGTCGGTGGCGATGGGCGGCTCGGCGCTGCGCGCCGCCTGCGCGGAAGTGCGCGCCGCCTTCCTCGCCGCCGCTGCGGTCCGGCTCGGCTGCGAGGCCGCCGCGCTGTCGGTCTCCGACGGGGCGATCCTGAAGGATGGCGCGCCGAGCGGCCTCGACTACTGGGCGCTCGCCGGCGAGGTCGACCTCGCCCGCGACGCCGTTGGTGGCGTGGCGGCGAAGCAGGCCGGCGCCTACGGCCTCGTCGGCACCAGCCTGCCGCGCGTCGACCTGCCCGGCAAGCTGTTCGGCGAGGCCGTGTTCATCCACGACATGGTGCTGCCCGGCATGCTGCACGCCCGCGTCGTGCGCCAGCCGTGTCGCGGCGCGACGATCGCGACGATCGACGAGGCGGCGCTGCGGCGGGCGGCACGTGGCGACATCGAGATCGTCCGTTCGGGCAATTTCGTCGCTTTCGTCGGCGCCGATGAGATGGCGGTGGAGCGCGGCGGGCTCGCGGCCGAGACGCACGTGACGTGGGACGGCGTCGAGCCGATCTCGCCGCAGGCGGAAGACGCCAAGTGGATCCTGCAGCAGCCGACGGTGGATGCCGTCCATGGTGCGCCAGAGCCGGAGGCGGCGACCGCGACGGGCGGGCAGCGGGTCGAGGCGCGCATCTCCCGCGCCCACCTCGCGCACGCTTCGATCGCACCGTCCTGCGCGCTGGCGTCGTTCCACGACGGCAAGCTGGACGTGTGGTCGCACTCGCAGGGCGTCTTCCCGCTGCGCGCTGCGATCGCCGGGATGCTGAAGCTCGATCCGGCGGCGGTGACGGTGCGTCACGTCCAGGGCGCCGGCTGCTACGGCCACAACGGGGCGGACGACGTCGCCGGCGATGCCGCGGTGATCGCCATGCTGATGCCGGGCAAGCCGATCCGCGTGCGCTGGCGGCGCGAGGAGGAGTTCGGCTTCGAGCCGGTGAGCCCGGCGATGGTGGTGAACGTCAAGGCGATCGTCGGCGACGACGGCAAGCCGGTCGACTGGACGACCGAGATCTGGAGCGGCCGCCACTCGTCGCGGCCGGGCCGCTCGGGCGGCAACCTGCTCGCTGCCGAGGCGCTGCCGAACCCGCCGCCGGCGCCGGCACCGGGCGACCTGCCGGAATCGGCCGGCGGCGGCGGCACCCGCAACGGCTCGCCGCTCTACGCGATCGCGCAGAAGCGCATCATCCACCACCTGATCACCGAGACGCCGGTGCGCACGTCGGCGCTGCGCGGCCTCGGCACCATGCCGAACGTCTTCGCCATCGAGACGCTGATCGACGAACTCGCGGAACGGGCCGGCGTCGATCCGGTCGAGTACCGCCTGTCGATCCTCGACGACGCGCGGGCGAAGGCGGTCGTCAGCCACGCGGCGAATATGGCGGCCTGGGACCCGGCGGCGCCGTCCGGCACCGGTACCGGCCGTGGCATCGGCTTCGCGCGCTACAAGAACATCGCCGCCTACACCGCCTGCATCGCCGAGGTGGAGGTGGAGGAGGAGATCCGCGTCACGCGCATCTGGTGCGCCACCGACACCGGCCTCGTCGTCAACCCGGACGGGGCGATCAACCAGCTCGAGGGCGGCATCGTGCAGTCGGCGAGCTGGGTCCTGAAGGAGCAGGTGCGCTTCTCCGACACCGGCATCGCCTCGCGCGACTGGGAGAGCTACCCGGTGCTGCGCTTCACGGAGATGCCGGAGATCTTCGTCGAGCTCGTCAACGACCGCCAGGCGCCGTCGCTCGGCGTCGGCGAGGCGACGGCCGGCCCGACGGCGGCGGCGATCGGCAACGCCGTCGCCCACGCGCTGGGCGTCCGCCTGCGCGACCTGCCGCTCACCCGCGAGCGGGTGATGCAGGCGCTGCTGGCATAGACCGGCGACCCTTGAGGCGCGTCCCTTCTCCCGGCCGAAGGCGGGGAGAAGGTGGCCGAAGGCCGGATGAGGGCGCGCGGCGCGAGCCGCGCGGGTCTCTGCGGCAATCGAGCGAAGCCCGCAGATGGTGTGCCGCGGGGCCCCCCCCTCCCTACCCTCCCCCGCGAGGGGGGAGGGTTCCGTTGTGCTTGTGGCAGACGGGTTGCCCAAATCTCGGGTGATCCCTCCCTCCCCCCTCGCGGGGGAGGTGGCCGGCGAAGCCGGTCGGAGAGGGGGCCGCCAACACCGCGCTGGCCTTCGCTGAGGCATTCCGCGCGCTCCGCGCGGCCCTCATCCCCTGCCGGGACCTTCTCCCAACGCTCCTGGGAGAAGGGAACTCGCGGTTACCCTCAGAAATCCACCCGGTCCGCCCCCTTCAGCCCGAGAATCGCCCGGGCATCCGCCGGCGTGGCGATCTCGAGGCCGAGGCCCTCGATGATCTGACGGACCTTCGTCACCTGGGCGGCATTCGTCTCGGCGAGCTTGCCCGGGCCGATCCAAAGCGAATCCTCGAGGCCGACCCGCACGTTGCCGCCGATCGCGGCCGCCTGCGCGGCGATCGCCAGCTGGTGCCGGCCGGCGCCGAGCACCGACCAGTGGTAGGCGTCGCCGAACAGCCGGTCGGCGGTGCGCTTCATGTGCATGACGTCCTCGGGATGCGACCCAATTCCGCCGAGGATGCCGAAGACGCTCTGCACGAAGAACGGCGGCTTGACGAGGCCGCGCTCGACGAAGTGGGCGAGCGTGTAGAGGTGGCCGATGTCGTAGCATTCGATCTCGAAGCGCGTGCCGTTCTCGGCGCAGGTCGACAGGATGTGCTCGATGTCGGCGAAGGTGTTCTTGAAGATGCGGTCGCGCGAGCCCTCCAGATAAGGCCGCTCCCAGGCGTGCGCGAACTCGCTGAAGCGGGCGAGCATCGGGTAGAGGCCGAAGTTCATCGAGCCCATGTTGAGCGAGGCGACCTCCGGCTTGAAGGTGGTGACCGGGCGCAGCCGCTCCTCGATGGTCATCGTCGCGGCACCGCCGGTGGTGATGTTGACGACGCAGTCGGAGCGCTGCTTGATCACCTTGAGAAACGGCTCGAAGCGGGCCGGCGTCTGGTCGGGGAAGCCGGTTTCCGGGTCGCGGGCGTGCAGATGGACGATCGCCGCCCCCGCCTCGGCCGCGCCGATGGCGGCTTCCGCGATCTCGGCCGGTGTCACCGGCAGGTGCGGCGACATCGACGGCGTGTGGATCGATCCCGTCACCGCGCAGGTAATGACGACTTTGCGGGCCATTTGCTGTTTCCTCGGACGCTCGTGGGCGATGCGGACAGCGTTAGCCTCGCGCCGCAGCGCCGGCTAGAGGCTGTTGGGGACCCTGGATCCGTGGCTGCCGAACCTGCGCGGGTGCTTGCGGGGCGGCCGGCCGGCGCCTATGCAGGCCGGCGGGTCCGGTGCACCTCCCGTCGCGGGCCCGCTCGGCGTGCCGCACGGGTGCGCCCATCCACGGAGCCCCAAGCGAATGCTGCGCGCACTGCTGTTCGATCTCGACGGGACGCTGACCGACAGCGATCCGGTGCACCTCGCCGCCTTCAACGCGATGCTCGCGATGCGCGGCGCCTCGATGACGGAAGAGGAGTTCCGCGCCACCATTTCGGGCAAGAGCAACGACGAGATCGCCCGTGCGCTGCTGCCGGAGGGCAACGACGCCGAGCGGCTCGCCTTCACGCGGGACAAGGAGGCGATGTTCCGCCGCATGGCGTCCGACCTCGCGGAGACGCGCGGCCTCGCCCGGCTGCTCGCCTGGGCGGACGCGCGGGCGCTGAAGCTCGCGATCGTCTCGAACGCGCCGGCCGACAACGTCGTGCACATGACGACGGCGATCGGCGTCGCCGACCGTTTCCACCACGTCATCCACGGCGATTCGACACCGCGACCGAAGCCCGACCCGCTCCCCTATCTTTCGGCGCTGGCGCACTTCGGATTGTCGGCGACGGAGGCGATCGCCTTCGAGGATTCCGTGCCCGGCATCCGCTCCGCTGCGGGTGCCGGTCTCGATACGGTGGCGATCGCCGGCCTCGGTGCGGTGGAACCGCTGAAGGCCGCCGGCGCGACGATCGCGGTGCGCGACTTCGAGGACGAGGCGCTGTGGGCGTTCATCGCTGGCCGGGAGTGAGCCGCCGCAGGCGTTTACTCCGAGGTCCAACGCTTCTGTCGCTGCTGGTTCTTTCCGCATAGATTCCCGGCGCATTCTCCAGCGAAGCGGCGGTGACCAAGTGGCACCGTTTCGGTCCGAAGTTCCTTCCCGTCACCGAGGCACGCATGAACGAGACCGACGTTCGCGAGATCGAGGCCTGGGTGATCGGGCAGGGGCTTGCCGGCGCGGACGCGACCGCGGTCGTGGACGGCTTCTGCGAGCGTTGCGCGGCGGCAGGCCTGCCGATCGCCCGCGGCCTCGTGCTGATCGACACCCTCCACCCGATCTACGAGGGACGCGCCTACCGCTGGCGCGAGGAGGGGCTCGATGAGCCGGCCGTCATCGAGTACGGCAGCTCGGACGAGGGCGAGGCGGCGGCGAACTGGCAGAGCAGCACGTTTTTCCGCATGATCGAGGCGGGGGAGATCGAGTACCGCCGCCGCATCGCAGACGGCGACACCGCCGGCTTCGGCCCGCTCGCCTCGCTACTCGCCGAAGGGTTCAATGACTACGTCGCGCACATCACGCGCTTTCCGAGCGAAGGCGCGATCGGCGGCATGGACTGCGTGTACTCGAGCTTCGCCGCCCGGCATCCCGAGGGCTTCACGGACGCCGGCCTCGCGGCGCTGAGGCGCCTGCTGCCGCCGCTGGCGCTTGCCATGAAATGCAGCGCGCTTGCCGGCATCGCCGCGACGCTCGTCGAGGTCTATCTCGGCCGCGACGCCGGACGGCGGGTGCTGAACGGCCGCATCTCACGCGGCGTCGCCGACAAGATCGGCGCGGTGCTGTGGTTCTCGGACCTGCGCGGCTACACTTCGATCACCGACACCGCACCGCCCGGCGAGATCATCCCGCTCCTCAACGACTATTCGGAGGCCGTGATCACGTCGGTGCACGATGCCGGCGGTGACGTGTTGAAGCTGATCGGCGACGGGACGCTTGCCGTATTCACCGGCGCGGACCGTGCCGAGGCGTGCCGGGCGGCGCTGAAGGCGGAAGCGAAGCTGCGCAAGCGGCAGCGCGCGCTGAACGAGCGGCGGGCGGCGGAGGGGCGGCCGGTCACGACGGTCTATCTCGGCCTGCACGTCGGCGACGTGCTCTATGGCAACATCGGCAGCCAGCAGCGGCTCGACTTCACGGTGGTCGGCCCTGCCGTCAACGAGGTGGCGCGCATCGCCTCGATGTGCCGCTCGGTCGACCGCACGGTGGTGATGTCGCAGGACTTCGCTGCCGCGACGCCGCAGCCTGAGCGCGAACAGCTCGTCTCGGTCGGACGCTACGCCCTGCGCGGCGTCGGGCGGGCGCAGGAGCTGTTCACGCTCGACCCGGCGCTGCTGTGAGCGTTCGCGACGCCTGCAAGTCTCAGAAACGCTCTCAGAACGTTCCGGGATAGGCGCCGCCATCGAGCACGATGTTCTGGCCCGTCATGTAGCCGGCGTGGGCGCTCGCGATGAAGGCGCACATCATGCCGAACTCCTCCGGCTGGCCGAAGCGGCGGGTGGGGTTGCCGGCGCGGCGGCGATCCAGCAGCACGTCGACGCCGACGCCTTCCTTGGCGGCAGCAGAGGCCATCAGGCCGTGCAGCCGGTCGGTCTCGAAGGGGCCGGGCAAAAGGTTGTTGATCGTCACGCCGTCGCGCGCGACCTGGCGGGCGAGGCCGGCGACGAAGCCGGTGAGGCCGGTGCGGGCGCCGTTCGACAGCCCGAGCACGTCGATCGGCGCCTTCACGGCGGCCGAGGTGATGTTGACGATGCGGCCGAAGCCGCGCTGCGCCATGCCGTCGACGGTGGCGCGGATCAGCATGATCGGCGTCACCATGTTGGCTTCGAGCGCGGCGTGCCAAGCCGCCTCGTCCCAGGCGCGGAAGTCGCCGGGCGGCGGGCCGCCGGCGTTGGTGACGAGGATGTCGGGCGACGGGCAGGCGGCGAGGACGGCCGCGCGCCCGTCCGCCGTCGTGACGTCGGCGGCCACGGGAGTGACGGCGACACCGTGGGCGGCGGCGATCTCGCGTGCGGCCGCATGGAGAGCATCGGCACCGCGCGCGACGATCGTTACCGCGACGCCGGCACGGGCGAGCGCATCGGCACAGCCGCGGCCGAGGCCCTTGCTGGCGCCGCAGACGAGCGCCGACCGGCCGGCTATCCCGAGATCGATGTTCGCCATGCCGTGTCTCCCGCCGTCCGCTCCAGGGCGCCGCGCTGCTTCGGCAGCGGCAGCGGCACCTTGATCGGGACGGCGGCGTTCGGCAAGGGGGAGTGCAGACCGGCCGTCGCCGCCGGTCGCCGCCGACTCAGAAGGAGTACGGCCGGCGGCGGAAGAGGCCGTGGTCGATCTCGCGCTGGCGGCGCTCGAGATCGATGAGATCCATCGCCTCGCTCAGGTATTCGTATTCCGGATCGAACTCGCGCGCCCGCTTGAGGGCGGCGGAGATCCGCTTGGCGAAGGGCTTCAGCATCGGAGTGCTCCATTCCTTGACGGTTGGGAGCCCACCGGACGTTTCCAATGAGGAAGATAGGGGCCCGTGCGGTCGCGAGCTAACCCCGTCGAGGCATTGCTGCTATGCAGCATGTGGGATGCTGCAGCGCACATAGGCCTGGCGAGCGGGCGACGCCGCGCGAAGCCCGCGGCGGTGGGCAGCTAGGGCGGCATCGTCACCGTGAACGCGATGGAGGCGTACCAGGCCGCGAGGTCCGACACGTCCTCGTCCGTCAGGTCCTTCGCCACCACCGTCATCATCTCGTGCTGGCGCTTGCCGGTCCGGTAGGCGTCGAGCGACTCGAGCAGGTAGATCTCCGGCTGACCGGCGAGGTTGGGGGCGTTCGGGATCTGCGCGACCCCGTCCACCCCATGGCAGGTGGCGCACAGCTGGTCGGCCTTCTCGCGACCCGCCGCCGCGTCGGCGCGGGCGGCCGGAGCGGTCAGGAACACTGCCGTCGTCGCGATGGCGGCGGCGGCGAGGACACGCTGCGGGCGGGTGCGGATCATCGGGCGGTCCGGTCGAAGGCCGAGGGGAGGGCGGTCCACCCGACGGGAGGGCGGCGCGTCGGGATCGCCGGCCCGCGGCGCCACAGCGCCACGAGCCGGGAACGTCGGCGTCAGTCGCCGTAGGAGATGCGCCAGATCGCGCCGGTGAGGTCGTCGGAGACGAGCAGCGAGCCGTCGAGATACTGCACGGCGTCGACCGGCCGGCCGAGATACTTGCCGGTCTTCTCGTCGAGCCAGCCATCGGCGAACACCTCGGTCGCACCGGCCGAGCCGTCCTCGTTGACCGGCGTGAACATCACGCGCGCGCCGACGGGCTTCGTGCGGTTCCACGAGCCGTGCTGGGCGGAGAAGATGCCGCCGCGATACTTCGCCGGGAACTGCTCGCCGGTGTAGAAATTGAGGCCGAGGTCGGCGGCGTGCGCGACCGTCTCGACAGCCGGGAAGATCGCGTCGGCCGGCGGCTCGCTGTCCTTGTACTCGGCGGTGCGCACGTGCCCGCCGCCGTACCAGGGGAAGCCGAAGTGCTGGCCGGCGGCGGTGGCGCGGTTGAGTTCGCCCGGCGGGATGTCGTCGCCCATGCCGTCGACCTGGTTGTCGGTGAACCACAGCTCGCCGTTCTTCGGGTTGAAGGCGATGCCGACCGAGTTGCGGATGCCGCGCGCGTGCACCTGACGGTCGGTTCCGTCGCGCCCCATCGAGATGATGCCGCCGATGCCCTCCTTGCCGTAGAGTTCGGCCTTCTCCGGTGGTGGCACGTTGAAGGGCTGGCCGAGGGAGATGTAGAGCCGGTTGTCGGGGCCGATCGTGCAGACGCGGGCGCCGTGGTTGAAGCTCTCCTCGCTCTTCGGCACCAGCTGGCTCGCCACCGGGAAAACCGCGACGTCCGGCGTCTCGTAGAAGAACTCGGCGGCCGGATAGACGAGCACGCGGTTGTGCTCGGCGATGAACAGGAAACCGTCCTTCGAGAAGCAGACGCCGTTCGGCACCTTCTTGGCGACGGAAGGGGCGAACTCCTTCACCTCGTCGGCAACGCCGTCGCCGTCACGGTCGGTCACCGCCCACGCCTTGGTCTTGCGGGTGCCGACGAAGACGACGCCGACATTGTTGCCGACCGCCATGTGGCGGGCGTCCGGGACGATGGCGAACAGCTCGGCCTTGAAGCCGTCCGGCACCTTGATCTTCGAGGCGATGTCGCGCAGCCGTTCCGCCTTCTGTCCTCCCTGGTCGATGGTCGGGATGTCGAGGGGCGTGCCGGTGACCTGGAAACTGCCGAGCTTCCCGAGGTTGTCCGGCGCGGCGGGGGCGTCCTGGGCGAGAGCCGGTGACACGGCGACGGCGAGCGCGCACGCTCCCGCGGCCCACGCAAAGCGAGCTCCTGACATGTCGATCTCCTCCCCTGCACCGGCGCTCCGCCGGCGCGACCGAGCCTCTTGCGGGCTCGCGACAGCGAGTGTGTGCCCGGATCGAAGGCAAGACAAGCGCTTGCGCGCAGCAACTGCCGGAGTCTGCGCAGGTTCCGACGGCTGGCGTCGGCGATTCGGGGGTTCGTCAGCCTGATCGTCTTCTTGAGATACTTGATTGGTGCCGATGTGTGCATCGGCATCACTATGTCGACATCCTCGGCGTGTGGCAGAAACTAAACCAATTAGCTACTTTGGTTGTGACCGCTCCGGGGTGGCCTCGCTGACGTGGCCTCGCTGACGCGGTCTCGCTGACTTGGCGTCCCTGACTTGGCGCTCGCTGTCCGACGCCTCCGACCCTCCAAGGCCAAATGCACCGGACAGATCCCGTGCTACCTGCACCGGGCAGATCGTCCGCCCCCGACACAGCCCCCGGACATTTGCTTGCCAAGCGGAAAACGAAGCGCTAGACAGCCTCGGTCCAGTCGCTCTGCGGCTCCGCGCTCCCTTCGTCTAGCGGTCAGGACGTCGCCCTCTCACGGCGAAAACAGGGGTTCGATTCCCCTAGGGAGCGCCAAATCTCAATGAAATCATCGCGTTAGCGGTCGGCTCGCCACCGGGCTTGCCGCCGCTCACGATCGACACGACGGTGCTCCGCCGGTTCAGCCGAGCGCCACCTGGATGTCGTGCTGGCGGCCGTCATCGACGAGCGGGAGGCTCAACGGCCGTGTCTCGACGGCCGTCCCGTCGAGCGAGGCGGTGCGAACGCCCCGGCCCGTCGCGTCGGGGTTCTCGACGACGATGCGGTAGCGCGCGGTGCCGTGCCGGACGGTCATCTCGAAGCCCGGCCAGGTCTTGGGAATGCACGGGTCGAGGTGCAGCACGTCGCCCTCGATGCGCAGGCCGAGGATCGCCTCAACGCCGGCCCGCTGCAGCCAGCCGGCCGAGCCGGTGTACCAGGTCCAGCCGCCACGCCCGACGTGCGGGCCGGCGGAATAGACGTCGGCGGCGACGACGTAGGGTTCCACCTTGTAGCGCAGGACGTCCGCCCGGCGGCGGGCGTGGTTGATCGGATTGAGCAGCGAGAACAGCCCCGCCGCCCGGTCGCCGTCGCCGAGCGCTGCGAACGCCATCACCGACCAGGTGGCGGCATGGGTGTACTGCCCACCGTTCTCGCGCACGCCCGGCGGGTAGCCCTTGATGTAGCCGGGATCGAGCGACGTCTTGTCGAACGGCGGCGTGAACAGGAGGGCGAGGCCGTCCTGGTGGCGGATCAGTTGCCGGTCGAGCGAGGCGACGGCGATCCCGGCCCGGGCCGGGTCCGCCGCCCCCGACAGCACCGCCCACGACTGCGCGATCGAATCGATGCGGCATTCCTCGCTCGCCGCCGAGCCGAGCGGCGTGCCGTCGTCGAAGAAGCCGCGCCGGTACCAGTCGCCGTCCCACGCCTCGCGCTCGATGGCGGTGCGCAAGGCCGCCATGTGCGTCCGCCACGTCGCGGCGCGTTGCGGCTCGCCGCGCGCTTCCGCGAACGGCGCGAAGGCTTCGAGGGCCGCGTGCAGGAACCAGCCGAGCCAGACGCTCTCGCCGCGGCCCGCCTCGCCGACGCGGTTCATGCCGTCGTTCCAGTCGCCGGTGCCGATCAGCGGCAGGCCGTGCGCGCCGACCGCCAGGCTGTGGTCGAGGGCGCGGGCGCAGTGCTCGTAGAGCGACGCGGTCTCGTCGGAGATCGTCGGCAAGAAGAAGGCGTCGTGCTCGCCGGCCTCGAGCTGCTGGCCCTCCAAGAACGGCACGACCTCGTCGAGCACGCCGGCGTCGCCGGTGGCGACGACGTGGTGGGCGACGACGAAGGCGAGCCAGGCGCGGTCGTCGGAGATGCGCGTGCGCACCCCCTGGCCGGAGTGCGGCAGCCACCAATGCTGGACGTCTCCCTCGACGAACTGGCGGGCGGCGGCGCGCAGGAGGTGGGCGCGCGCCATCGCCGGGCGGGTGCCGGCGATCGCCATGCCGTCCTGCAGCTGGTCGCGGAAGCCATAGGCGCCGCTCGCCTGGTAGAAGCCGGAGCGTGCCCAGACGCGGCAGGCGATCGTCTGGTAGAGCAGCCAGCCGTTCAGCATGATGTCCATCGGCCGGTCCGGCGTCTTCACCTGCACCGCGCCGAGCACGTCGTCCCAGTGATGGCCGACCTCCGCGAGAATGCTGTCGAGATTGGCGGTCCGGTAGCGTGCGACGAGGCTGCGGGCCTCGTCGGCGTCGGCGGCCTCGCCGAGCAGCACGACGATCTCGGCGCGGCCGTGGGCGGCGATCTCCACCGTCGCCCGCAGCGCGCCGCACGGGTCGAGACCCGCGCCGACGATGCCGGACAGGCGCGCACTGGCCGACAGCGCCGCCGGCGCCGCCAGCGTGCCGTTGCGGCCGACGAACTCGCGCCGGTCTCCGGTCCAGTCCACCTGCCGGCCGCCGACATCCACGAAGGCGACGCGCGACCCGAAGGCGGCGCTCCACGGGTTGCGCGCAAACATCGCGCCGGTGTCGGCGTCGATCTCGGTGGTGACGAACGGCAGCGTCGCCGAGCGCGACGCCCCGAGCACCCACTCGACGTAGGCCGTCACCGAGATGCGCCGCGGCGTCGCCGAGAGGTTGCGCAGTGTCAGCCGCGAAATCTTCACCGGCGCATCGAGCGGCACGAACTGCAGGAGATGCGTCGCGATGCCGTGGCGGGTGTGCTCGAAGCGGCTGTAGCCGCGCCCGTGCCGGGCGACGTAGGTCGCCCTGTCGTCGCGGATCGGCAGTGCCGTCGGGCCCCAGAGGTCGCCGGTGTCGTCGTCGTGCAGGTAGATGACCTCGCCCGGGCGGTCGGCGACGGGATCGTTCGACCACGGGGTGAGCTGGTTCTCGCGACTGTTGACCGACCACGTGTAGCCGCTGCCCTCCGTCGCCACCTGGAAGCCGAAGGCGGGGTTGGAAACGACGTTGATCCACGGCGCCGGCGTCGACTGGCCGGGGCCGAGGATCGTCACGTATTCGCGGCCGGCGTCGGCGAAGCCGCCGAGGCCGTTGAAGAATTCGAGCACCGGCAGCGGCGCCTGCGGGATCGGTGCGGTGTCGCGGGCAACGCTCGCGGCGACGGTCCGCGCCGGCCCCTTGATGGCGACGACGCGGTTCATCTGGTCGGTCAGGCTGCCGCGCTGGGCGACGAGCACCACCCGCGCCACGGCGGCGAGCAGGCTGCGCGTCTCGGCGGGAATCAGGTCGGCCCGCAGCACGACGACGCGGCCCGGCGGCCCGCCGACGGTGCGCGGCTGCGCCTGGCTCATGCGGACGGCACTCTCCAGCGCCACCTGCAGGTCCTGCACATAGGACGAGCTGCGCTCGTTGAGGATCACGAGGTCGACGGCGAACTGCTTCATCCGCCAGTATTCGTGCGCCTGCAGCAGCTGCCGCACGAAGCTCAGGCCCTCGATGTCGCTGATGCGCACGAGCACGATCGGCAGGTCGCCGGAGAGCCCCTGGCCCCACAGGCCGGGCTGGGCGCCGGCGCCGCGCAGGATCGTGTCCGAGGCGGGGCGCATCGCCGGAGTGGCGTAGACGACGTGGCCGGCGAGCGTCTGGAAGAGACCGGCCTCGCCGGCGTCGATGCCGAGGTGGTGCAACTGCACCTGCGCCTGCGTCCAGGCGAGCGTGCCGGCGCGCCCGAAGGCGGTGGTGTCGCGATGCTGGTCGACGATGTCGAGCACGGCGGCGCGGGTCGAGGCGACCATCGTCCAGAAATCGACCCGGACCGTCGCGCCGGGCGCTACCCGCACCCGCCGGCGCATCGCGAAGATCGGATCGAGCACGGTGCCGACGGTGTTCGACAGCGGGCGGCCGTCGATCACCGCGACCGGCGACCGGACGCCGTTGCCACGGCCGAGGAAACGGGCGCGGTCGGTCTCGATCTCCGGTCGGCCGACAACCTGGCCGTCGACGACGGAGAGATGGGCGGCCCACACTTCTGGCTCGGACGGCGCGCGCCGGCGCCGGGTCGCCAGCAGCGCGCCGACGGCGGGCAGGTATTCGGTCTCGACGAAGAGCTTGGAGAAGGCCGGATGGGCGATGTCGGCGGCCTGCGGCGCCAGCACGAGCTCGGCATAGAACGTGACTTCCACCTCCCGCACGCGGCCGCCGGCGTTGGAGATCGAGATGCGCCGCACCTCGGCGTCGTCCTCTGCGGAGACGATCACCTCCATCGTCGTGGAGAGGGTGCCGTCGTGGCGGGCGAAGACGGCGCGGTCCTCGTTGAAGACGACGGAGTAGCTCTCCGGCTCGGCACCGCTCGGCTGCACGCCCGCCGACCAGACGGCGCCGCTGCGCACATCCCGCAGGAAGACATAGGAACCGAAGTCGTCGCAGGTGGCGTCTTCGCGCCAGCGGGTGACCGCGAGGTCGCCCCAGCGGCTGTAGCCGGAGCCCGCCGCGGTGACGAGGGTCGTGTAGCGGCCGTTCGACAGGAGCAGCGTGGCGGGTGCCGGCTGGCCGGCGTGGGTGTAGCGGCGCTCGCCCGAGGATTCCGGCTCGTGGATGCGGGCGATGGCGGACGTCTCCACCTCCCAGGGCTGGGCCACCGAGACGTCGCGCGGCGGGCGTTCCTGGAGCAGCAGCTCCGTCGCCTGGACCGCCGGCTCGGCGTGGAAGCGCGCCCGCATGCGGCCGCCGAAGAGGGCGTCGGCGATGGCAACGATGCTCATGCCCTGGTGATGCGCCATGAAGGAGCGGACGATGGCCACCGCCTCGCCATCCGGCACACGGCTCGGCGTGTAGTCGAGCGCCTCGTAGAAGCCGTAACGGCCGCACGCACCGGCCTCTTCGAGCCTGCCGAAGTTGGCGACGGCCGCATGAGGCTCCACCATCGCCGCGAGCGCCGACGCATAGGGTGCGATGACGCGGTTCTCGCCGAGGCCGCGCTTCAGCCCGAGGCCCGGAACGCCGAAGTTCGAATACTGGTAGGTGTATTCGATGTCCCGGGCGTTGTAGGCGGATTCCGAGATGCCCCAGGGCAGTCGGAGCGACGTGGCGTAGTCGATCTGGCGTCGGACGATCAGCCGGCTGGTCTGCTCGAGCAGGCTGCCGGTCGGCGCCCGCATGACGAGCGACGGCATCAGGTACTCGAACATCGAGCCCGACCAGGAGATCAGCGCCGCGCCGTGCGCCACCGGCGTGACGCTGCGACCGAGGCGGAACCAGTGCCTGGCCGGCACGTCGCCCTTGGCGATCGCGAGGAAGCTCGCGAGGCGGGCCTCGGAGGCGAGCAGGTCGTAGCAGTTGGCGTCGAGCGTGCCCTCGGGGACGAGATAGCCGATCGACAGGAGATGCCGGTCGGGGTCGAGCAGGAAGCCGAACTCCGTCGCCAGCGCCATCGTGCGGGCAGTGGCCTCCAGGTCTGCGAGACGATCCTCGAAGGCTGCCGCATCGCCGGCCGGCATGGCGAGGTCGCGGCGCTGCGATTCGATCGAGGCGAGCACCGCGCGCGCCCAGAACAGCATGTCGGCGCCGCTGCCGTCGCCCCGCTCGATGGCGAGGGCGTTGGCGATGTCGACCATCGTCTCCGCCTCGCCGGCGAGCGCGGCGAGACCTCCCGCCACGTCGTCGCTGCCCCGGTCCGGGATGCGCGCGACGGCGGCGGCCAGCGCGGCGAGCACCGCCTCGAACTGCGGCAGCGTGACGGTCTGCGTGCGACGCCCGTCGCGCAGCGTGACGGCCTGTCGCCGCGTCAGCTCGAGCGCGTCGACGATGCCGGCGAGCGGTGCCGTGGCGGCCGGCGCGGTGCGCCACTGCCGCAAGGCATTGGCAAGGGCGATGAGGTGGCCGGCGAGGTTGCCGCTGTCGACCGACGAGACGTAGCGCGGATCGAGCGGCCGCAGGTCGCGGGTGTCGTACCAGTTGTAGAGGTGACCCCTGAAGTGCTCCATCTCGGCGAGCGTGGCGAGTGTCCGCTCCAGCCGTTCGGCCGCCTCGGCGGTGCCGATCCAGCCGAAGTCGTGGGCGCTCGCGACCGACAACAGGTAGAGGCCGATGTTGGTCGGCGAGGTCCGGTGCGCCACGACGGGTGCCGGGTCCTCCTGGAAATTGTCGGGCGGCAGAAAGCGGTCCTCGGCCGTGACGAAGGTCTCGAAGAAGCGCCAGGTGCGGCGGGCCGCAAGCCGCAAGGCCTTGGCGTCGACGTCGGACACGGCCACCTGGCCGGCCGCGTGTGGCGCGCGACTGACCCACACCGCCACCGCCGGCGAAACCGCCCACAGCGTGGCCAGCGGCAGCGCCAGCACCCAGGTGCCCTGCCCCGAGAGCCAGGCGGCGAGAAGCGCCGCCGCGGCGACGACCAGTGCGCCGGCCATCCGGCGATAGGTGCCGGGCAGCCCGAGCCCGGGACCGCTCGCCACCTGCGCCGCCGGCACCCATTCGAGCAGGTGGCGGCGGCTGACGAAGAGCCGCCACAGGGTGCGCACGATGGCGTCGCCCATCAGCCAGGCCTGGTGCGCCAGGAAGACGATGATCAGCGCCGACAGGCTGAGCGCCAGCGTGAGATCGCCGGAGAAGGCGCGCGTGTGGCTGGCGATGGTGATGCCGGAGCGGCGCGGCACGATGGCGGCGACCAGCGGGATGAGCGTCGGCAGGACGATCGTCGAGAGCACGAAGACGGTCCACACCAGCGCAGGGCCGACCGGCAGCAGGAAGCCGGCGATGAGCGCCGCGACGGCGGCCGGCGCGGAGAGCGTGCGCCGCAGGTTGTCGAGCATCTTCCAGCGGCCGATCCTCGGCACCTCGCCGCGCGCCTGGTCGCCGCCGGCAGGCAGCGGGCTTCGGCCGAGGATCCACGGCAGCAACTGCCAGTCGCCGCGCGCCCAGCGATGGTGGCGCATCGCTCCGACGTCGTAGCGGGCGGGGAATTCCTCGACGACCTCGACGTCGGAGGCGAGGCCGGCGCGGGCGAAAGCCCCCTCGAACAGGTCGTGGCTGAGCAGCGTGCCGTCCGACACCCGCCCGGCGAGCGACGCCTCGAAGGCGTCGACGTCGTAGATGCCCTTGCCAGCATAGGAACCTTCGCCGAACAGGTCCTGGTAGACGTCGGAGACCGCGGCGGCATAAGGGTCGATACCGCTCAGGCTCGAGAAGATGCGCTGGAACAGCGAACCCTCGCGGCCGACCGGCAGCGACGGCGTCACCCGCGGCTGCAGCACCGCGTAGCCCTCCACGACCCGGCCGGCCGGCGCGTCGAAGCGCGGGCGGTTGAGCGGGTGGGCCATCTTGCCGATCAACCGGCGGACCGTATCGCGCGGCAGCCGCGTGTCGCTGTCGAGCGTGACGACGTAGCGGACGCCGGGCGGGGGCGACGGGGGCGCGCCATCGACGTCCACGAAGGTGGTCGCACCGGCGCTGCGCAGCAGGCGGTTCAGCTCGTGCAGCTTGCCGCGCTTGCGCTCCCAGCCGATCCAGCGTCCCTCGCTCTCGCTCCAGACGCGGCGGCGATGGAAGATGAGGAAGCGGGCCCCGCCCGCCGCCGGGCCGTGACGCTGGTTGAGCCGCGCGATCCCCGCGGCCGCAGCCGCGAGCAGGGCCTCGTCACCCTCGGCGTGCTCCGTCTCGGCGTCGACGAAGTCGGACAGCAGCGCGAAGTGCAGGTCGCCTTCTGGGCTCGCGAGGAAGTGCACTTCGAGGCGCTCGATCTGCTCGTCGATCGCCGCCTCGGTCGTCAGCATCGTCGGCACCGCCACCAGCGTGCGCAGGTCGGCGGGGATGCCGGCGCGCAGCTCGAGGGCGGGCAGCGGCTTGGCACGGAAGCCGAAGGCGACGAAACGGTTGGCGAGGGCGACCGCGGCATCGATCGCCGGGACGGCGCCGAGCACCGCGAGGAGGACGAGGAGGCCCGCAGGCGTTCCCGCTGTGATCAGGGCAATGAGTGGGATCGCCAGGAGAATGCCGGCGAGAATCGCGCTCGCGGCGACATAGCCGCTGATGCCGAGCGCGCGGTTGACGCCGATGGGCCAGCGCCGCAGCGGCCGGCGATAGCCGATCGCCGCGGCGAAGGCGTCATAGCCGCCGGCGAAGAGGTGATAGCCCGGATCGCTCTGGCGCGGGTCGGCCGGCGTGGCGATCGCGTCGCCGTGGCGCCGGCCGGCCGCAACGGCGTCGCGGGCGACGTCGATCTCCGAGCGCCCGGAACCGCGGGCCAGTTCCTCGATGGCGCTGCGGTAGAGGTTGCGCGTCGGGAAATCCATCTCGGCGAAGGCACTGCCGGAGGCGAGTTCGGCGTCGACGAGGCTGATGTCCTCGAAGTTCAGCGTCCAGTCGACCTCGGCGATCATCCGGATGCTGGTGATGATGTTGCGCACCGTGACGTTCGAGGCGCCTTGGCGGCGGTGGACGTCACGCACGGCGCTGTCGGCGGTGGCTCCCTGTTCGTCGAGCCGCCGGTCGAGCCAGGTCAGCGCCGGCGTGATGCGCGGGTCCTGGTCGCGCAGCCGGTGCAGCAGTTGCACGGCGAAGGGCTCCGAGAGCGGCCCGCTTTCGTGTTCGGCGAACACCGCCGCCACCGGCTCGGCGACGTCGCCGTTGACCCCGAGCAGTCGGTCGGCGAGGAGGTCGGCGTTCTGGCGGGCGGCGCGGTTCTCCACGATCTGCTGGGCGAGCCGGCGCAGGTTCTCGACGAGGACGATCCGCAGCGTGATCGAGAGCGCCCACAGCTCGCCGATCGTCAGCGGCTGGACCTCCTGGTAGGCGCGCATGTAACGCAGCAGCATGTCGCCGTCGTAGCGGCTGTCGGTGTGCGCCACGAACGCCCAGGCGATGCCGAAGACGCGCGGATAGCCGACGAACGGGCCTTCGGCGAGCTTCGGTAGCTCCCGGTAGTAGCCGGGCGGCAGGTCGGAGCGGATCTCGCGGACCTGCCGCTCGACCAGATGGTAGTTGTCGATCAGCCATTCGGCCGCCGGTGTGATCGCACGTCCCTCGTCGATCGCCTTGACGATCGTCCGGTAGGCGGCGAGCAGCACGACGCCGTTGTCGGCGAGCCGTCCGGCGAGCGGCCTGCCCTCGTCCGGCTGTGGCCGGACGGGTTGCGCCCGCGCGAGGCTGCGGGCGTGCTCCTCGAGGCGCTCGGCGCTGAAGAGCTCCTCGCGGATCGCCTCGTCGTCACTCCAGGGCGGGGGGGCCGACCTGCCGAAGAGTTGCCGCATGAAAGCTGCCAAGACACTGCCCTTCCGCGGCCTTCGCAGACCGATCGACGTCCGTGATGTGCAGGCGCATCGAGCCCGCGCCGAGACGATGCCGGGGCGGTGCCGCCGCGGGTCGGGAGGCGGCCCGCCACGGCCGCATCCATTGCCACCGGCCTGCATCGATGCTGCATGTCGCCGAGATCAGCCGAGCGTCTCGACGCGAAAAACCAAAGGCCGGCGAAAATAATTCCGTCGGATCGCCTATCAGGATTGCAATATGCGCCGAAGTGCAAGAAATTACAAGATCAGTGCAACGTGAAAAATAGTTCTCTGTATTTCGAAGAACACATTTGAGGTGCAAAGATATATTTTACTAAAAGGAAATATATGAGTGAACTACAAGCCAAAACTGTAGTATACAGTCTCGCTGTGGGGCGAAAATCGGCGCCGGTCCGCCGCCTCATCGGTAGCCGGCCGCCTGCAGTTCGAACAACTCGGCATAGCGCCCGCGCTGGGCCACCAGCTCCTCATGCGTGCCGGCCGCCTCCACGGCGCCGTCGGCGAGCACGAGGATGCGGTCGGCCATGCGGACGCTCGAGAAGCGGTGTGAGATCAGGATCGCCGTCTTGCCGCGGCTCAGCTCCTTGAAGCGCTGGAACACCTCGAACTCCGCGCGCGCGTCGAGCGCCGCCGTCGGCTCGTCGAGCACCAGCACCTCCGCCTCCCGCATGTAGGCGCGCGCGATGGCGATCTTCTGCCACTCGCCGCCGGAGAGCTCGACGCCGTTCCTGAACCGCTTGCCGATCATCTGGTCATAACCGCCGGGAAGGCGGGCGACGACGCCGTCGGCCTGGCTGTTTCCGGCGGCGCGGACGATGCGGGCGCGGTCGTCGCGCGCCGTGATCCGGCCGACGGCGATGTTGTCGGCGGCCGTCAGGTTGTAGCGGACGAAGTCCTGGAAGATGACGCCCATGCTGCCGCGCAGCTCGTCGAGGTCGTAGTCCCGGAGGTCGTGGCCATCGAGCAGGATGCGGCCCTCGTCGGGATCGTAGAGCCGGGTCAGGAGCTTCACCAGCGTCGTCTTGCCGGCGCCGTTCTCGCCGACCAGGGCGACGACCTCGCCGGCCCGCAGATTGAACGACAGGTGGCGCACCGCCCAGCGATCGGAGCCGGGATAGATGTAGCCGACGTCCTCGAACACGAAGCCGTCGCGGATCGGCCGCGGGAACGGCCGCGGGTTCGCCGGCGAGAGGATCTCCGGCTCGACCTCGAAGAAGGAGAACAGGTCGTCGAGATAGAGCGCCTGGCTGGCGGTCGTCGAGAAGCTCGACAGCAGCCCCTCGACGAGGGTGCCGAGCCGCCGGAACGAGCCGGCGAGGAAGGTGAGGTCGCCGACGGTGAACGCCCCCGTCAGCGTGCTCCAGGCGATGTAGGCATAGGCGAGATAGTAGCCGACGGTGCCGACGGCGGTGAACAGGCCGCCCCAGCCGGCGCGCCGCAGCGCGAGCTTCCGGTTGGCCGCGTAGAATTCCCCGGCCAGTTGCGCGTAGCGGTCGATGAGGAAGCCGTTGAGGCTGAAAATCTTCACTTCCTTGGCGGTTTCGACGCTGGCGGCGGTCTGGCGCACGTAGTCGAGCTCGCGCCGCTGTGGCGTGCGGCCGAAGTCGAGGGAGTAGGTCTGGGCGTTGAAGTGCGCCTCGCCGACGAAGGCCGGCAGCAGTGCCACCACCAGGAGCACGATCAGCCACGGCGCGTAGACGACCAGGCCGGCGACGAAGCTCGCCACCGTCACGAGGTCCTGCGCCTGGCCGAGCAACTGGCCCATCAGGGTGATGCGGCCGCTCGTCTGGCGGCGCGCCCGCTCGAGCCTGTCCTGGAACTCGGCGTCCTCGAAGTCCTCGAGGTCGAGCGTCGCGGCGTGCCGCATGAGGCGGACGCTGGAGGCGTTGGTGACGCGCTCCGACAACAGGCCGTCGGTGAGCGCGACGACGCGCCCGAGCAGGTCGGCGGCGACGGCGAGCGCGAACTCGGCGGCGATCAGCAGGGCGAGGCGGTCGAGCAGCCCGCTCGCCAGCCAGTCCTGCACCGTTTGCGGCTTGCCGGTCGCCTGCACCAGCATCACCACCTCGTCGATGATGAGCTTGCCGACGAACAGCGTCGCCACCGGCAGGAGCGCCCGCGCAAGCCGCAGCAGGAGCGACGCCGTGGTCAGCCACGGGCTCGTGCGCCAGACCATCGCGATGAACGGCCGCAAATGCCGGAGCGCGCCCACCCGCTCCTTCAGCGACCGTGCCTGCGCGGCGGAAGCCGCCGCCGGACCGCCGGGCGGGCGCGGCGCGGCTCGCTCGCCGTCGCTGTCCTGACGCGTCATGGATTGTCGTCCCGTTTGGAGGCTCGTCGTCGACGGCCGCACGTCGGCGGCCGGCGACCTGAAGATGATGTCAACGGCTGCGCGCCGGCGCCGCGGCGCAGCCCTTTCCTACACCACTCCCCGGCCTCGATTCTTCCACCACCCTTGCGGCCACGATGCGGCTCTCTCCCTTGCGTCCCCTGTCCCGCCGCGCTACCCCGGACGCTCGCGTGCGGGCCGGGGCGGGTCGAGGGCGGCGGGAGCTTCATGGACAGGATCAGGATCGTCGGCGGGAACCGTCTGAACGGTGTCATTCCGATTTCCGGCGCGAAGAACGCGGCGCTGCCGTTGATGATCGCGAGCCTGCTCACCGACGAGACGCTGACGCTCGAGAACGTGCCGCGGCTGCGCGATGTCGCCCAGCTCTTCCACATCCTGTCGAACCACGGCGTCGACCACTCGATCGAGGGCAAGCGCAACGGCCAGGACGACATGACCGGCCAGACCGTGCACATGTCGGCGCGCGCCATCGTCGACACCACGGCGCCCTACGACCTCGTCTCGAAGATGCGGGCGAGCTTCTGGGTGATCGGGCCGCTCTTGGCGCGCATGGGCGAGGCGCGGGTGTCCCTGCCGGGTGGCTGCGCCATCGGCACGCGGCCGGTCGACTTCTTCATCCAAGGCCTGACGGCGCTCGGCGCCGAGATCGACATCGACGCCGGCTACGTGGTGGCGCGGGCGCCGAAGGGGATGCAGGGCGGCCGCGCCGTGCTGCCGAAGGTGTCGGTCGGCGCCACCCACACGCTGATGATGGCGGCCACCCTCGCCCGCGGCGAGACTGTGATCGAGAACGCCGCGCGCGAGCCGGAGATCGTCGACCTCGCCAAGTGCCTGACGCTGATGGGCGCCCGGATCGACGGCGCCGGCACCTCGACGATCCACATCGCGGGCGTGCCGCGCCTCGGCGGCGCACGCCACCGCGTGCTGCCGGACCGCATCGAGACCGGCACCTACGCGATGGCGGTGGCGACAGTGGGCGGCGACGTGCTGCTGGAGGGCGCCAGCCCCGACCTGATCGAGACGCCGCTCGCGCTGCTCGCCAGCGCCGGCGTCGGCATCGAGCGGACGAACGCCGGCCTGCGGGTGAGCCGCAACGGCCACGGGCTCGCCCCGGTCGAGGTGACGACGGCGCCGTTCCCCGGCTTCCCGACCGACCTGCAGGCGCAGCTGATGGCGATGACGACGCGCGCCGACGGCGTCTCGCACATCACCGAGACGATCTTCGAGAACCGCTTCATGCACGTGCAGGAGCTCGCCCGCCTCGGCGCCCGCATTACCCTCGACGGCCAGCGGGCGACGATCGAGGGTGGCGCGCGCCTGAAGGGGGCGCCGGTGATGGCGACCGACCTGCGCGCCTCGGTGTCGCTGGTGATCGCCGGCCTCGCCGCGGAAGGCGAGACGACGATCAACCGCGTCTACCACCTCGACCGCGGCTTCGAGCGGCTGGAAGACAAGCTCGGCCGCTGCGGCGCCGAGATCGAGCGCATCTCGGAGTGAGACGCCCGCGGCGGCAGCGAGGGGAGCCGCGGCGATGCTGATGACGACCGTCTGGGTGGCGATCGGCGGGGCGCTCGGCAGCGTGTCGCGCTTCTGGCTGGCGATGACGGTGGCGCGGCAGCTGGAGGAGATCTTCCCGTGGGGGACGCTGTCGGTAAACGTGCTCGGCTCGTTCATCATCGGCTTCACGGCGGTGCTCACCGGACCGGATGGTCGCCTGATGGTGCCCTCGGACGCCCGCATCTTCGTCATCGTCGGCTTCTGCGGCGGCTTCACGACATTCTCGACTTTCAGCCTGCAGACGTTGATGCTGCTGCGCGACGGCGACTTTCCGCGCGCCGGCCTCAACATCGCCGTGTCGGTGGCCGCCTGCCTCGCGGCGGTGTGGATCGGCGGTGTCGCGGCCGCCCTCATCAACCAGAGCCGCTGATCGCGCCCCGGGAGAAACGACGATGCAGGTGCCTGGCGACGCCCTCCGGCTGACGATCTACCTCGGCGAGGCGCAGCACCACGCTGGCCGACCGACCTTCGAGGGGCTGGTCAAGGCGGCGCGGGAGGCGGGCCTCGACGGCGCCACGGTGCTGCGCGGGCCGATGAGCTACGGCCATTCGAGCGCGCTCAGGACGTCGAGCGTGCTGGCGCTGTCGCGCGACCTGCCGGTGATCGTCACCATGATCGACACGGCGGAAAAGATCGCCGCCTTCCTGCCGACGGTGGACGCGATGCTCGAAAGCGGCCTCGTCACCACCGAGCCGGTGCGCGTCGTGCGCTGCGGTCCACGGCCGGTGGCATAGGGCCGACGGGGGCGTCCGTCGCGGGCGCGCCGGCGCGCATCAGGTGCGCCAGCCGAAGCGGTCCCTCAGTGACCGGAGGGTCTCGGGGGAGGCGGTCTCGCCGTAGTTCGAGGCGATGACGCGGCCGTAGCTCTCGAGGTCGATGTCGTCCTTGCCGCCGATGGCGGCGAGGAACGCCCGCTCCCTCCACGGCTTCACGACGATGAAGTAGTAGGCCCAGCGGCCGGTGGAATCGCTGGCCTTCAGCCGATGCACCAGATGCTCCTGCCTGGCGATCTCCCGATCGGCGAAGCTGCGGACGGGGGCGTGATCCGGCACGGCATGGCCTCCATCGGTGATCGGTCGGACCCTTGGGGCGGCGAGCCCGTGCGCTAAGTTCGCCTGCGCCCCGCTCGCCTGAGCCCCCTTTCGCCCGCGCCTCGTCGACCGCTTCTGCATTTTCTGAAAACAGCGGCTTGACGCGGAATCAGCAGTAGCCGAGGATTCTATCCAAGTCTGGCCTCGATGCACGCATTCGCAAAGCATCGAATGGGCCTTGGACACCATCCGCTTCGGAAATGGACCCATGCTGAACCTTCGGGAAGGCTGGGACGCGCTTGCGTCCCCGCCGGGGACGGACTTTGCACGCCCGTCGATGGGCGTTCAACTGCTTCATCACTGGACTGCCGACAGGCAGGGATCTGGCGCTGCCGTCTCGTTGCAGAGCCCGGGCGCCGGGTTGCTCGATTCATCGGCCGTGCTGCTGTCCGGCCGCGCGCTTGCTGCGCGCGCTGTGCGCGGACGCCGGGCGTGCCCGTCCGGAGCGCTTCGATGACGGGCGCAGTCGACAGCAGGCTGCTGCTCGGCTGGCGCGGCGATGCGGCGTTGCGCATCCCGATCGGCTTCGGCGCCCCCTCCACGGCGTCCGGCATGATCGGCGAGCCGGTCCATGCGGACGCGGACTCGCATCTGTGCACTGTCGCGCCGACCGGCGCGGGCAAGGGCAGGGGGCTGATCATCCCGGCCCTGCTCTCCTACGCGGGCAGCTTGCTCTGCATCGATCCGAAGGGGGAAAACGCCGCGGTGACGGCGCGCTACCGGCGCGCCATCGGACAGGACGTGCACATCCTCGACCCGTTCGGCGTGACCGGCCTGCCGGCGGCGCGGCTCGATCCGCTGGACTGCCTCGAGCTGCCGCGCGTGCAGCTGGAGAGCGAGGCGGAGATGCTGTGCGAGCTCCTGTTCCCGGCGGAGAAGAACCCCAAGCACCTGTTCTGGGACAATCTCGCGCGTGACCTGGTGAGCGGCCTCATCCTCAACGCCGCGACCACGCCGGTCGACGCGCGCAAGGGACTGGGCGGCGTCTACCGCTTTCTGGCGATGGACGATTTCGACTACACGCTCTCGGTGACGCTCGACAACGAAGAGGTCAAGCATCCGTACGCCCTGCGCGCCTTCACCCAGTACCTCGCGCTCGGAAGCGGCAGCAACAACAACAACCTACGCCCCGACACGCTGGCGACCGCCCGCTCGCACCTGAGCTTTCTGGCGTCGCAGGCGGTGCAGGAAGCCGTCACCGGATCGACGGTAGACCTCGCCAGCGTGCTCGGCGCGCGGCCCGTGACGATCTATCTCGTGATGCCGCCGGAATTCCTGGAGAGCCACAGCCAACTGCTGCGGATCTGGATCGGCGCCCTGACGCGCGGCCTGCTGATGCGACGCTCTGCGCCGACGCTGCCGTTCCTGCTGCTGCTAGACGAGATCGCGCAGCTCGGCACCATGCCGATGCTGCGCCAGGCGATCACGCTCACCCGCGGCTACGGCGTGCGGGTATGGGGTTTCTGGCAGAACCTCGCGCAGCTGCGGAAGTGCTACTCCGACTGGGAGACGATCATCGACAACAGCGCCACCTTCCAGGCGTTCGGCTGCTCGAACTTCCGCATGGCGCGCGAACTGGCCGACCTGCTGGGCATCGCCGATGCCCAGACGCTGCTGCGGCTGCCGAAGGATCACCTCGTGATGTCCGACCGCAGCGGCGAGGTGACGACGCTGCGCCGGCCGGACTATCTGCACGACCGGATGTTCGCCGGCCGCTTCGACCCCAACCCGTTTCACGAGGTCCGCGCCGTCGCGTGCTCCTGAAGGGTGTCCGCGGCGCGAACGGGCGCCGCGGCGCGGCTCACCGGCGGGCGTCGACGTCGCGCACCGCGCCGCGGGCGGCGCTGGTGGCAAACGCCGCGTAGGCCCTGAGCGCCACCGTCACCTTGCGGGGGCGGGGGGCGGCCGGCTGCCAGGCGTCCTTGCCCTTCGCCTCCATGGCGGCGCGGCGGGCGGCGAAGACCTCGTCGGCCACGTCGACGCGGATGATGCGGTTCGGGATGTCGATCTCGATCGTGTCGCCCTCCTCGACGAGGCCGATCAGCCCGCCTTCCTCGGCTTCCGGCGAGACGTGGCCGATCGACAGGCCCGAGGTGCCGCCGGAGAAGCGGCCGTCGGTGACGAGCGCGCACGCCTTGCCGAGCCCCTTCGACTTCAGGTAGCTCGTCGGATAGAGCATCTCCTGCATGCCCGGGCCGCCGCGCGGGCCCTCGTAGCGGATCAGCACGACGTCGCCGGCCTTGATCTCGTCGCCGAGGATCGCCTCGACCGAGGCGTCCTGACTCTCGAAGATGCGCGCCGGGCCGGTGAACTTCAGGATCGAAGCGTCGACGCCGGCCGTCTTCACGATGCAGCCGTCCTCGGCGAGGTTGCCGTAGAGCACGGCGAGCCCGCCGTCCTTCGAGAAGGCGTGGTCGGCGCTGCGGATGACGCCCTTCTCGCGATCGGTGTCGAGATCGGGATAGCGGCGGTCCTGGCTGAACGCCACCTGGGTCGGGATGCCGCCCGGCGAGGCGCGGAAGAAGGTGCGCACGGTGTCCGAGCCGGTGCGCTTCAGGTCCCAGCGGGCGAGCGCGTCGGCCATCGTCTCGGCGTGCACCGTCGGCACGTCGGCGTTGATCAGGCCGGCGCGGTCGAGTTCGCCGAGGATGCCCATGATGCCGCCGGCGCGGTGGACGTCCTCGACGTGCACGTCCGGCACCGACGGCGCGACCTTGCAGAGCACCGGCACGCGGCGCGAAAGCCGGTCGATGTCGGCCATGGTGAACGGCACCTCGCCCTCGTGGGCGGCGGCGAGCAGGTGCAGCACGGTGTTGGTGGAGCCGCCCATGGCGATGTCGAGCGTCATGGCGTTCTCGAACGCCGGAAAGCTCGCGACCGAGCGCGGCAGCACCGAGGCGTCGTCCTGCTCGTACCAGCGGCGGGCGAGGTCGACGATCAGGTGGCCGGCCTCGACGAACAGCCGCTTGCGGTCGGCGTGGGTGGCGACCACCGTGCCGTTGCCGGGCAGCGCCAGGCCGAGCGCCTCGGTGAGGCAGTTCATCGAGTTCGCCGTGAACATGCCCGAGCAGGAGCCGCAGGTCGGGCAGGCGGAGCGCTCGATGACCTTCACTTCCTCGTCGGTGATGGAGGAATCGGCGGCCGCCACCATCGCGTCGATGAGGTCGACGGCCTTCTCCTTACCGCGGAAGACGACCTTGCCGGCCTCCATCGGGCCGCCGGAGACGAACACGGCGGGGATGTTGAGGCGCAGCGCCGCCATCAGCATGCCGGGGGTGATCTTGTCGCAGTTGGAGATGCACACCATCGCGTCGGCGCAGTGGGCGTTCACCATGTACTCGACGCTGTCGGCGATGATCTCGCGCGACGGCAGCGAATAGAGCATGCCGTCGTGGCCCATCGCGATGCCGTCGTCGACGGCGATGGTGTTGAATTCCTTGGCGACGCCGCCGGCCTGCTCGATCTCGCGGGCGACCAGCTGGCCGAGGTCCTTCAGATGCACGTGGCCGGGGACGAACTGCGTGAACGAGTTCACCACCGCGATGATCGGCTTGCCGAAGTCGCCGTCCTTCATGCCGGTGGCGCGCCAGAGGCCGCGCGCACCGGCCATGTTGCGCCCGTGGGTGGTGGTGCGGGAGCGATAGGCGGGCATGGCTGTCGTCCTTGGAACGGTTAAGGGCTTGCGTCCGGAGCGGACTTCTTAAAGGAAGACGGCGAAGAACGCGACGGTGCTTCCCGGCGATCGGACGAACGTACAGACGATGACGCGTTACCGACCCAACTCCGCCCGGCCTGACGGCGTGGCCCCAGACACCGCCGACCGCGCCTCGACCCGCGCCGCCGCGCTGGCGCTGCCGCCCGTCGTCGTGCTGGTCGGCACGCAGCTTGGCGAGAACGTCGGCACGGCGATCCGGGCGATGGCGAACTTCGGACTGAAGGACCTGCGCCTCGTCGGCCCGCGCGAGCCGTGGCCGAACGAGCGCGGCCTCGCCGCGGCCTCCGGGGCGGACGCGATCATCGGCTCGGTGACGGTCTACGACAATCTCCCGGCGGCGATCGCCGACTGCGGCGCCGTCTACGCCACCACGGCGCGGCCGCGCGAGATGGTGAAGCCGGTGATCGGCCCCGACGAGGCGGCGGCGCGGTCCGTGGCGGCGGCCGCCGGCGGCGTGCGGACCGCCATCCTGTTCGGCCGCGAGCGGATCGGGCTCGTCAACGACGAGATATCGCTCGCCGAGGCGATCCTGACCTTGCCGGTCGACCCCGCCTTCGCGTCGCTCAACCTCGCGCAGGCGGTGCTGATCGTCGGCTATGCCTGGCGGCGCACGGTGGTGGAGGGGGACCTGCCGTTCATCACCGAGGAGGCCTCGCCGCCGGCGAACAAGGCGGAGATGATCGCGCTGTTCGAGCACGTCGAGCGGACACTCGACGCGGCGCAGTATTTCCGCCCGCCGGACAAGCGGCCGACGATGGTGCGCAACCTGCGCGGCATCCTGCAGAAGGTGCCGTTCACCGAGCAGGAGGTGCGGACGCTGCGCGGTGTGTTCGCGGCGCTGGAAGATCGCCCGAGCCGGCCGAAGCCGGTGCGCGGCCCGGCCCGGACGCCGGCGAAGCCACGCCCGCCCGGCGCGCCGCCACCGGTGGCGGCCCCGGGCGACGCCGCGGCCGAGGCGAGCCGCGCGCCGAGCCCGGAGGGGGAACCGGAGTGGTGAGGGGTGGGGGCGCCCTCTGCGGGGGAGCGACGTCCGCGTCCGCCGGCCTCGTGTTCGCGGCGTTGGTGGCGGCCGCCCCGGCGACGGCGGCCGACGGCATCTCCGATGCCGCGCTCTCCGAGGCGGCGCGCACGGCGAAGCTCGCCGACTTCGACTGGAACGACGAGCAGTGCCGGCGGGAGCGGACGGTGGAGGACTGGCTCGCCGACCTCGCCCGCGATCACGTCGCATCCGTCAGCTGGTACGGCGGCGCCTGCCGGCTGGCGAACGACGTCAACCCGCTCGACGGCGGCTCCGACTGGTGCGGCGGCGCCGAGATCCGCCTGAAGGCGCCGCTGTCGGCCGACGACGTGCCGACGATCGAGGTCTACTTCGAGCGCCCGGTGGATGGCCGCGTGGCGGCGCCATACGCCTTCCGCGGTCTGATGCTGGTCGACGGCGACCCGGACTACACCCGCTTCAGCGCCCACTTCGAGCTCGACTGGCAGAGCCGGTTTCCGGGGTCGGTCGAGGGGTGTGGGGCGGAGTAGGGGGCGTGATGCTGGTGCTCGTGGACCGCAGGGCGACCGGGGAGGCCGCCGTTTCCCTTCTCCCCGGCCGAAGGCGGGGAGAAGGGGGCGCGCAACGCCGGAGGAGGGCGCGCCGCGCCAGCGGCGCGGGATCTTGCGGGAATGTCGGGCGCCGCTCCCGCTCCTGCGGAACGGGCCCTCATCCGCCCTTCGGGGCACCTTCTCCCACCTAGCGGCGGGAGAAGGGGAGAACCCCCGGCTCCGCCCCAACTCCGCCCTTAACGCTTCCTTCACTGGCCCAGCGTTCCAATCCGAGATTGTTCTCTGGTCGGGTGTCGGCGTGTCATGGGCATCGATCTGTTTGCTGGGACGGTTTATGCGGCGCGGGTGATGAGCGGGCGGCCGCCAAAGGTCCTGATCTTCGATTCCGGCGTCGGCGGATTGTCGGTGCTGCGCGAGGTGCGCCGCGCGCTGCCCGCCGCCCACCTCGTCTACGTCGCCGACGACGCTGGATTTCCCTATGGGGCGCTCAGCGAGGTGGACCTCGTCGAGCGCGTGACGCGGCTGATGACCGGGCTCGTCGCCGTGCACACGCCCGACGCCGTCGTGATCGCCTGCAACACCGCCTCGACGCTGGTGCTGCCGGGCCTGCGCGCGGCGCTCCCCGTTCCGGTGATCGGTACCGTGCCGGCGATCAAGCCGGCGGCCGAGCGAACCACCTCGGGCCTTATCAGCGTGCTCGCCACCCCGGGCACCGTGGCCCGCGACTACACCCGCGCGCTGATCGACGCGCACGCCCGCGGCGCCCAGGTGACGCTCGTCGGCTCGAGCCGGCTCGCCGGGCTCGCCGAGGCGCGCCTGCGCGGCCAGGCGATCGACGCCTCGGCAGTGGAGCGCGAGATCGCCCCGTGCTTCGTGCGCCGGGACGGCCTCAGGACCGATGTCGTCGTGCTCGCCTGCACCCACTATCCCTTCCTCACCGACCTGTTCGGGCGGCTGGCGCCATGGCCGGTCGCCTGGATCGACCCGGCCGCCGCCATCGCCCGGCGGGTGCACACCGTGCTCTATGGCGAGGAGGCGCACGAGCGCTTCGACGAGGACGAGGACGACGAGGCGGACGGAGCCACCGCGGCCCAGGCTGCCGCCGTGCCCGGCCGGGCGGTGTTCACCTCCGGCAGGCCGCCGGAGCCCGCTCTCGTAGCGGCCCTGACGCGCCACGGCTTGCTTTGCAGCGCCGATTGAGCTAGCACCCCTTCGTCGCGTGGAGGGCACTGCCGTCCGCGCGTTCGCACCCGTGGAACGAGGGCCGCGCTGAGCCGCTCGTTCCTGTCGGTCCCCGACCGCAACCCGTGCGCTCGTCCGGACACCTGTCCGGCGGCGTCGCTTTGCCGAAGGGACAGAGGAGGGCGCGTTTCCGACGCGCCGTGCGGCTCGCTGCCGCCGGCGCGCTTTCTGTTGCGAAGGAAACCGCGAATGTCGAAGCGCCATAGCGCCAAGCACAAGATCGATCGCCGTCTCGGCGAGAACATCTGGGGCCGTCCGAAGAGCCCCGTCAACCGCCGCGAATACGGCCCCGGCCAGCACGGCCAGCGCCGCAAGGGCAAGCTCTCCGACTTCGGCGTGCAGCTGCGCGCCAAGCAGAAGCTGAAGGGCTACTACGGCAACATTTCCGAGAAGCAGTTCCGTCGCGTCTACTCGGAAGCGACCCGCCAGAAGGGCGACACCTCCGAGCGGCTGATCGGCCTGCTCGAGAGCCGCCTCGACGCCGTCGTCTACCGGGCGAAGTTCGTGCCGACGGTGTTCGCCGCCCGCCAGTTCGTCAACCACGGCCACGTCAAGGTGAACGGCAAGCGCGTCACCATCTCGAGCTTCCGCTGCCGCGCCGGCGACATCATCGAGGTGCAGGAGCGCTCGCGGCAGATGGTGCTGGTGCTGGAAGCCGTGCAGTCGCCGGAGCGCGACGTGCCGGACTACATCGACGCCGACCACCACAAGATGGTGGCGAAGTACGTGCGCGTGCCGGGCCTCGCCGACGTGCCGTACCCGGTGCACATGGAGCCGAACCTGGTCGTCGAGTTCTACTCGCGCTGACCGCCGGCCTCATCGAACGCCTTCGCAAGGGTCGCCCTCCGGGGCGGCCCTTGTCGTTTGGGGAAGCGGAGCCCGATCGCGCGGTGTCACCCGATCGCGCGCTGTGGCACGGGCCGGGCGAAACAGCTCGGGCGGGCTACGTCGCCTGCCCGTCCTTCGCCAGCGCCGCATCGAGGTCCTCCGGACGGACCCGCACCTGCTGGCCGACGCCCTGTCCCGCCGACAGCGCCGGCAGCTCGAGCATCGTTGCCGTTCGACGGAACGCCAGGAACGACAGGCCGAGGATTTCCTCCTCGTCGACCACCACCCGGTAGGTGCCGGCCGGCTGCACCGCCTCGAGCGGCGCGAGCAGGAACGGGCGGACGAACGTCACCGTCGTCTCGCTGCTGCGGCTCGCCATGCGATCTCCTGCCGTCGAGGCGCCTCGCGCCCGGCTCTACCGGGCGGGCGGCTCAGGTCTTCTTGGTCTTGCTCGGCGTCGCCTGCGTGCCCTTGCTCATCGCCTGCAGCGGCGAGACGGAAACGGCGGCAGGGGCCTTCGTCGACTTGGGCTTGCGGATCTCGCGGTTGCTGCGTTTTTGCCCTTTGGCCATCTCGACGTCCTCCTCGATGCGATCCGCACGCTGCGGGCCGGCTAGAAACGAAAAGCCCCGCGTCCTCGAAGAGGCGCGGGGCCAAAGGCGCGAGGCGCCTCGTCAGGCATCATGCTCGGGACATCGTCGCGACGGAAGCAGCCAGTACATCCGTGGTCGGCTTCGCGCGCTCAATATCCGCAGCCGGCGCTCGGCGAGCCGAGCGGCCGGCAAGCAATCAGCTCACAACCTTAAGATTGTCGGCCGACATCTTGCCGCTCTTGCGGTCGGAGACGAGCTCGTAGCCCACCTTCTGACCTTCGCGCAGGTCGTGCAGACCGGCGCGCTCGACGGCGCTGATGTGGACGAAGGCGTCGCTGCCGCCATCATCAGGCGCAATGAAGCCGAAGCCCTTCTGGGCATTGAACCATTTCACGGTTCCCGAAGCCATGGGAAACCCCTTCTCAGTAGACATGGAGAGCTTGCCGGCGAAGCGCCGACCGTCGAAATCGCATTTTCAGGCACGAGTATCACCGGCCCCACATCGAAGATTCGATATCGGGACGGTTTGTCCTACCGTTCATCGACCGCGCCAACATGGCCCCGCGTGAAAAAAAATACAAGGTCGAAAGCTGGTTTTTTTGAGAGTGACGGCTGGAGGGACGCGTGTGCGGGTAAAAAATATCGAGCGCCGATCGGTAACTTTAGTGCTAGGAGAATCGTTACGACTCCGAAAATCAGCCTCTTTCTGTCGGCGCTGCCGCGTGCAGCGTCTCTCAGGCTTACGAGGTGGTCCGCTTTCGGGGTCGGGAGTCACGATCCGTCTGCAAGGCGCGGTCCGTGCGTGCCCATGTCGGAGGATCGCGATGCCGATGCTGAAGCAAGCCGAAAGCGTGGATGTCGCCGCCGCCCGCGACTGGACGAAGGCACTGCGCGCCTACCGCGAGCCACGCGCCGGCCGCAGCGTGTTCGAACTCGCCGTGACGCTGGTGCCGTTCGCGCTCCTGTGGGCCGCCATGCTGGCGCTGCTGGACGTCGGGCTGTGGTGGCTCGGCGCCATCCTGGCGCTGCCGGCGGCGGGGCTCCTGGTGCGGCTCTTCATGATCGCGCACGACTGCGGGCACGGCTCGTTCTTCCCCGTCCGCTGGGCGAACGACTGGACCGGGCGCGTGCTCGGCGTGCTCACCATGACGCCCTACGACCACTGGCGGCGCAGCCACGCGATCCACCACGCCGGCTCGGGCAACCTCGATCGCCGCGGCATCGGCGACGTCACCACGCTGACGGTGCGCGAATACAATGCCCTGTCGCGCTTTGCGCGCCTGCGCTACCGGCTCTACCGCCACCCGGCGGTGATGTTCGGGCTCGGCCCGCCCTACCTGTTCCTGCTGCAGCACCGGCTGCCGCTCGGCTTCATGCGCAAGGGCTGGACGCCGTGGATCAGCGCGATGACCACCAACGCGGCGATCGTCGCGGCGGCGGGCCTGCTGATGTGGGCCTTCGGCGTCGTGCCGGTGCTGCTCGTCCACCTGCCGATCCTGTTGATCGGCGCCGCGATCGGCGTCTGGCTGTTCTACGTGCAGCACCAGTTCGACGGCACGCAATGGGACGGCCAGGAGACCTGGAACGTCCACGCCGCGGCGCTCAACGGCAGCTCGCACTACGACCTTCCGGCGCCGTTGCGCTGGTTCACCGCCAACATCGGCGTGCACCAGGTGCATCACCTCGCAAGTCGCATTCCCTGCTACCGCTTGCCGGAGGTGCTGCGGGATTTCCCCGAGCTGCGCGGCGTCGGTCGCCTCACCTTCTGGCGCAGCCTCGCCTGCGTTCGCCTGGCGCTGTGGGATGAGGGCGAGCGGCGCCTCGTCTCCTTCCGCGAAGCGCGCGTCCGTCGGCCGGCCGATGCGGGAGCAGTCCTTGGTCACGCTGAGAATTCGCCACACCACGACCTACCGCTATCGCCAGCCGGTCAGCCTCGGGCCGCACCGACTGATGCTGCGGCCGCGTGAGAGCCGGGACCTCAGGCTGATCTCGAGCGGGCTCGCGGTGACGCCGCAGGCGGCTGTCACCTGGGCGCACGACGTGTTCGGCAACGCCGTCGCCACCGCGGGCTTCGCGGTTCCGGCCGACACGCTGCGGATCGACGCCGCCACCGAGCTCCAGCTCGACTCGGCGGCGTGGCCGGTGTTCGAGATCGCCGCCTCGGCGCTTTCCTATCCGTTCCGCTACGGCGACGACGACTGGACCGACCTCGGGGCGCTCGCGGTGCCGCAGTACGTCGACCCCGAGGGTCGGCTCTCGGTGTGGGCGCGCGGCTTCGTGCGCGGGTCACCGACCGACACGCTGTCGCTGTTGAAGGACCTTAGCGCCGGCGTCTCGTCGTGGATCCGCTATCAGAGCCGCGAGGACGAGGGCACGCAGACGCCCATCGAGACGCTCGACCGCGGCTGGGGGTCGTGCCGCGACTTCGCCGTGCTGTTCGCCGAGGCGGCACGCGCGCTCGGCTTTGGCGCGCGCATCGTCTCGGGCTACCTGCACAATCCCGACCGCCAGAGCCTCGGCAGTGCCGACGCCGGCTCGACGCACGCCTGGGCCGAGGTATTCGTGCCGGGGGCGGGGTGGATCACCTTCGACCCGACCAACCGCAGCGTCGGCGGCTTCAACCTCATCCCGCTCGCGGTGGCGCGCGACATCCGCCAGGTGATGCCGGTCGCCGGCAGCTTCGTCGGCGCGTCCGACGCCTTCCTCGGCATGGAGGTGGAAGTCAGCGTCGAAGCGATGTGAAGGCGAGCCTGGCGGCTCGAGGGTCCAGATGCCCGCCGGGGTGCGTGGCCGGCATCCTTTCGCGGAATGCGGGAAGAACATATTGCGAACGAGAACAAACGTGGTACATTCACTGCGACGCCGCCCCAGTTGATGCGCACGTCGCATCCGCCGGGAGGCGGGGACGTTTGAACGCGGCGGCCGGCCGTGGAATAAGGAGCCCTCCCATGTCGCAAGCGAATCTCCGCCTGATCGAAGGAACGTCGATGGACAAGAGGAAGGCGCTCGACGCCGCGCTGAGCCAGATCGAGCGCTCGTTCGGCAAGGGCTCGATCATGCGGCTCGGGCAGGGCAAGGCGGTCGAGGTCGAGTCCATCCCCTCGGGCTCCCTCGGGCTCGACATCGCGCTCGGCATCGGCGGCCTGCCGAAGGGCCGGATCGTCGAGATCTACGGGCCGGAATCGTCCGGCAAGACGACGCTCGCGCTGCACATCGCCGCCGAGGCGCAGAAGCTCGGCGGCGTCTGCGCCTTCATCGACGCCGAGCACGCGCTCGATCCGCTCTACGCGCGCAAGCTCGGCGTCGATCTCGACGACCTTCTGATCTCGCAGCCGGACACCGGTGAACAGGCGCTCGAGATCGCCGACACGCTGGTGCGCTCCGGCGCCGTCGACGTGCTTGTCATCGATTCGGTGGCCGCCCTGACGCCGCGCGCCGAGCTCGAAGGCGAGATGGGCGAGCAGCTGCCCGGCCTGCAGGCGCGGCTGATGAGCCAGGCGCTGCGCAAGCTGACCGGGTCGATCTCCAAGTCGCACTCGATGGTGATCTTCATCAACCAGATCCGCATGAAGATCGGCGTGATGTTCGGCAGCCCGGAGACCACGACGGGCGGCAACGCGCTGAAGTTCTACGCCTCCGTGCGGCTCGACATCCGCCGCATCGGCGCGATCAAGGACCGCGACGAGGTGGTCGGCAACCAGACGCGCGTGAAGGTGGTGAAGAACAAGCTCGCGCCGCCGTTCCGCGAGGTCGAGTTCGACATCATGTACGGCGAGGGCATCTCCAAGGTCGGCGAGCTCGTCGATCTCGGCGTCAAGGCCGGCATCGTCGAGAAGTCCGGCGCCTGGTTCTCCTACGACAGCCAGCGCCTCGGCCAGGGGCGCGAGAATGCCAAGCAGTTCCTGCGCGACAATCCCGACGTCGCCCGGACGATCGAGGCCGCGATTCGGCAGAACGCCGGGCTGATCGCCGACCGCATCGTCGGCAAGGGCACGCCCGAGGCCGAGGACGACGGTCCGCCGGCCGATCTCTGACTGGCTGGCGGCCACATCGCTCCTGCCGAGAGCCCCGTCTGTCGCTCGACTGCCGGGGGACACCGGCAATCGGGCGTGCGGGAATTCTTTCCGACACGTGACAGTCCGCGGCGGCGAGTCTAAAACCCGCCGTCCGGCGGGGCGAGGCTCCGACGGGCGGGTCCGGGTGGGCAAATCCACCGGACCTCGGCGTGGGCGGCCGCGGGTCGCCGACAGGCGGCGGCGCGCACCGTCGCGAGAGGGTTCCCGATGAGCGGCGTCAACGAGATTCGGACTGCGTTCCTGGACTACTTCGCCCGCGAGGGACACGAAGTGGTGCCGTCGAGCCCGCTGGTGCCGCGCAACGACCCGACGCTGATGTTCACCAATGCCGGGATGGTGCAGTTCAAGAACGTCTTCACCGGCCTCGAGACGCGCGCCGTGCCGCGCGCCACCACGGCGCAGAAGTGCGTGCGTGCCGGCGGCAAGCACAACGACCTCGACAACGTCGGCTACACCGCCCGGCATCACACCTTCTTCGAGATGCTCGGCAACTTCTCGTTCGGCGACTACTTCAAGGAGCGGGCGATCGAGCTCGCCTGGCGGCTGGTGACGCGCGAGTTCGGGCTCGACGCGGACCGGCTGGTGGTGACCATCTACGCCGAGGACGAGGAGGCCGGGCGGCTGTGGCGCAAGGTCGCCGGGCTCGACGAGCGTCGCATCATCAAGATCGCCACCAGCGACAATTTCTGGGCGATGGGTGACAGCGGCCCCTGCGGTCCGTGCTCGGAGATCTTCTACGACCACGGCCCGTCGATCCCCGGTGGACCGCCGGGTTCGCCCGACGCCGACGGCGACCGCTTCATCGAGATCTGGAACCTCGTGTTCATGCAGTACGAGCAGGTGGCGGGCGGCGATCGCATCGCGCTGCCGCGGCCGTCGATCGATACCGGCATGGGCCTCGAGCGCGTTGCCGCGGTGCTGCAGGGGGTGCACGACAACTACGACATCGACCTCTTCCGGGTGCTGATCCGTGCCTCCGAGGACCTCACCGGCGTGCCGGCAGACGGGCCGCACCGCGCCAGCCACCGCGTCATCGCCGACCACCTGCGGGCGGCGAGCTTCCTGATCGCCGACGGCGTGATGCCGTCGAACGAGGGGCGTGGCTACGTGCTGCGGCGGATCATGCGGCGCGGCATGCGGCACGCGCAGCTTCTCGGCGCCCGCGAGCCGCTGATGTGGCGGCTCGTGCCGACGCTGGTGCGCGAGATGGGCCGCGCGTATCCCGAACTGGTGCGGGCCGAATCGCTGATCGGCGAGACGCTGAAGCTCGAGGAGACGCGCTTCCGCCGCACGCTCGAGCGCGGCCTGACGCTGCTCGACGAGGCGACCACGACGCTCGTGCCGGGCGCCGCCCTCGACGGCGAGACGGCGTTCCGGCTCTACGACACCTTCGGCTTCCCGCTCGACCTCACCCAGGACGCGCTGCGCGCCCGCGGCATGACGGTCGACATGGCCGGCTTCGAGACGGCGATGCAGCGCCAACGCGCCGACGCCCGCGCCGCCTGGGCCGGCTCCGGCGACGCGGCCACCGAGACCGTGTGGTTCGGCCTGAAGGATCGCCTCGGCGCCACCGAGTTCCTCGGCTATTCGGCCGACACCGCCGAGGCGGTGGTGACGGCCATCGTCCGTGACGGCGCCGAGGTGGCGGCGCTGTCAGCCGGCGAGAGCGGCCAGGTGATCTTCAACCAGACGCCGTTCTACGCCGAATCCGGCGGGCAGGTCGGCGACAGCGGCCGCGTCCGCGGCCCTTCCGTCGCCGCGCGCGTCACAGACACCCACAAGAAGGCGGACGGGCTGTTCGTGCACGGCGTCAGCGTCGACGAAGGGACGCTCGCCGTCGGCGACGCGGTCGAGCTTGGGATCGACACCGACCGTCGGCGCGCCATCCGTGCCAACCATTCGGCGACGCACCTGCTGCACGCGGCCCTGCGCGCCGTACTCGGGCGCCACGTCGCCCAGAAGGGTTCGCTCGTCGCCCCCGACCGGCTGCGCTTCGACTTCTCCCACCCGGTGCCGGTCGACGCGGCCGAACTCGAGCGTGTCGAGGAAATCACCAACGCCGCGGTCCTGCAGAACGCCCCCGTCGAGACCCGCCTGATGGCGGTGGACGAGGCGGTCGCCTCCGGCGCGATGGCACTGTTCGGTGAGAAGTACGGCGACGAGGTGCGGGTCGTCTCGATGGCGACGAACGACGACGGTCGCCCCTATTCCGTCGAGCTGTGCGGCGGCACGCACGTCGGCCGCACCGGCGACATCGGGCTGGTCGCGGTGGTCGCCGAGGGCGGCGTCGCCGCCGGCGTTCGCCGCGTCGAGGCGCTGTCGGGTGCGGCGGCGCGCCGGCACCTCGCCGAGCAGGAGCGGCGGGTTCGCAGCCTCGCGCAGATCCTCAAGGCGACGCCGGACGAACTGATCGAGCGGGCGGAGAGTCTCGTCGAGGAGCGCCGGCGCCTCGAGCGCGACCTCGTCGAGGCCCGCCGCAAGCTGGCGCTCGGCGGCGGGGAGGCGGGGGCGCCCGCCGTCAAGGACATCGGTGGCACCCGCTTCGTCGGCCGCGTTGTGACCGGCATCGCGCCGAAGGACCTGAAGGCGGTCGCCGACGACGCGAAGCGGGCGATCGGCTCGGGTGTCGTGTCGGTGGTCGGCGTCGCGGAGGACGGCAAGGCGGCGATCGTCGTCGGCGTCACGGACGATCTCGTCGGCCGCTTCGACGCGGTCGCGCTGGTGCGGCGCGGCTCGGAGGCGCTCGGTGGCAAGGGCGGCGGCGGCCGCCCCGACCTCGCCCAGGCGGGCGGACCTGACGGCGCGCAGGCGGAAGCGGCGAACAACGCCGTCGAGGCGGCGCTCACCGGCGCCTGAGCGCTCGCGGAGACGCAGGCGCTCCGCAGCGATGGCCGTGCGACGGAAGCACGGCGCGCGGTCAGCTGACCGTGCGGACCATCCGACGGTGTCGGGCATCCGCGGTCGGGCCGCCGTCGTGCAGTGGCATCGCGGATTTCGGAGCTCGGCCGCCGTCATGCCGTCGCGATACCGCCGGCCGAATCGGCTGGCGTCATCGGCACCGAACCATCCGAAGCGCTCGAATCGCGGCCCCGCCGAGGTGCCTTTCGGCCTCGATGAGCGCCGGCCGCGCAACGCGGAACGGTCCGCTTGGTTAAGGAATCCTGAAGAAAGACGGCCCGGAAACGACCCCCGGGCCAGGGCGGGGGGGCATTCTGTGGCGTCGCCGCAACAGTGCCCCCAGAACACCCGGCGGAACGGCCGGAACCGGCGCTTTGCGATTGAAGCGGAAGCGGCCGTCGGTATGTTCGGACCGACCGGAGCGGTCCGGTCATCCGCGTGTCCAAGGGCGGTTCGCCACCCGAGGAAACAAGACCCGAACCGCTTCGAGCAACGGTCACAGCCCTCGCGATCGCCTCCGGTCTCCGGAGCCCCCGAAAGCGACCGGTGCCAAGACGAGAAGATGGAGATCAAGTCATGAATATGAAAGGCGTCGTCCTGGGCGTTGCCGGTGCGCTGGCCGTGACCGGTGTGCAGGCTGCCGACCTCGCGGTCGCTCCGGAGCCGGTCGATTACGTTCGCGTCTGCGACGCGTTCGGCACGGGCTTCCTCTACGTGCCCGGCACCGAGACCTGCTTCCAGATCCGCGGCCGCGTCCGCGCCGACTACCGCTTCGCCATCATCGGTCGCCCGATCGCTGGCGTCGACTGGAACCGCGGCAAGGCCAACGGCTACAACTTCCGCGCTCGTGCGTACTTCTACTCGGACTCGCGCACCAACACCGAGTACGGCCTGCTGCGCACCTACGCCCAGCTCGAAATCCAGACGCAGACCAGCGCTCCGGGTTCGGCGGTCAACCTCGACCAGGCGTTCATCCAGTTCGGTGGCCTGACCTTCGGTAAGGCCTACTCGTTCTTCGACTTCTACCAGACCCCGGGCTTCTTCGCCCCGTTCGAGCCGGCGCACTCGGACCAGAACACGCTGATGGCGGCCTACACGTTCGCCTTCGGTAACGGCTTCTCGGCCTCGATCTCGATCGAAGACGCGCTGTTCCGTCAGACCCAGCTGATCGCGATCCGTCCGACGGGCGGTGCGGTGTACACCAACTATGCCGGCGTCAAGATGCCCGACATCGTCGCGAACATCCGCGTCGATCAGGGCTGGGGCTCGGCGCAGCTGATGGGCGCCCTGCACGAAGTGCGGACGCTCCGTCGCGGTGGCGACAACCAGATGGGCTGGGCGATCGGCGCCGGCGTCGTGGTCAACCTGCCGATGCTCGCCGAAGGCGACACCCTCGGCCTGCAGGCCGCCTACTCGGACGGCGCGATCTCCTACGTCGCTCCGAACGCCTGGGGCCCGGGCAACCGCGTCGCCGACGGCGTGGTCAGCCGCAACGGCAGCCTGAAGCTCGCCTCCTCGTGGGCGATCGCGGCCGGCTTCCAGCACTTCTGGACCCCGAACGTTTCGTCGGGCTTCGGCGTGTCGTACTTGGACGTCGACCAGTCGGCCAAGCGGTTCAGCTACCAGAACTGGGACGTTCAGGGTAACGTCGTGTTCACCCCGGTGGCGGGCCTCGAGACCGGCTTCGAGCTGCAGTACAAGATGATCGATCCGGAAGGCCGTGGCCGTTCCACCCGCGACGCTCTGACCGGCACGTTCCGCGTCCAGCGCTCCTTCTGATCTGACGCAAGTCTGATCGTCGATCGAGCCCGGTGGGTCTTCCCACCGGGCTCTTTCATTTTTGGCTCTCCACAACCGGTCCCGGGGGGAGGGCGTCATCGCCGGCTGCATGGCGCCGCGGTGCCGACCGATCTTATCGGCCGGGCTTGGCGACCAAACCAGCCGCTTGACCACGGCCCCGAAAGATCGTCAATCGGCAGCAAGACGGGCGGCGGCGGGCCGCCCGGACCGAGAAACTGGCGACGGAGCGGTGAAGTGCGTGAGGCGCGGGCGGACAGGCTGATCGCGGGAGCGACCGGCGACTGGGAGGTCGTCATCGGCATGGAGGTGCATGCCCAGGTGACCTCCGAATCGAAGCTGTTCTCCGGCGCCTCGACCGCCTTCGGCGGCGCCCCGAACGCCCACGTCTCGCTCGTCGACGCGGCCATGCCGGGCATGCTGCCGGTGATCAACGAGGTCTGCGTCCGCCAGGCCGTGCGCACCGGCCTCGGGCTGAAGGCGGCGATCAACCTGCGCTCGGTGTTCGACCGCAAGAACTACTTTTATCCAGACCTGCCGCAGGGCTACCAGATCTCGCAGTACGAGCACCCGATCGTCGGGGAGGGTGAGATTCTCGTCGATCTGCCGAAGGGCGAGCAGGTGCGGGTCGGCGTCGAGCGCATCCATCTCGAGCAGGACGCCGGCAAGTCGCTGCACGACCAGCATCCGACGATGAGCCACGTCGACCTCAACCGGTCGGGCGTCGCGCTGATGGAGATCGTCTCCAAGCCCGACCTGCGCTCGTCGGAGGAGGCGCGCGCCTACCTGACGAAGCTGCGCGCCATCCTGCGCTATCTCGGCACCTCCGACGCAGACATGGAGAAGGGCAACCTGCGCGCCGACGTCAACGTCTCCGTGCGCCGGCCAGGCGAGCCGCTCGGCACCCGCTGCGAGATCAAAAACGTCAATTCCATTCGCTTCGCCGGCCAGGCGATCGAGTACGAGGCGCGCCGGCAGATCGGCATCCTCGAGGACGGCGGCACGATCGACCAGGAGACGCGCCTGTTTGACGCCCGGGTCGGCGAGACGCGTTCCATGCGCTCCAAGGAGGAGGCGCACGATTACCGCTACTTCCCCGACCCCGACCTTTTGCCGCTCGAGCTCGACGTGGCGATGATCGAGGAGATCCGGGCGAGCCTGCCGGAACTGCCGGATGCCAAGCGTGCGCGCTTCGTCGCCGACTACGGGCTGTCGTTCTACGACGCGGGCGTGCTCGTCGCGGAGCGAGCCTCGGCGGATTTCTTCGAGGCGGTGGCCGCGGGTCGCGACGCCAAGCAGGCGGCGAACTGGGTCGGCAACGAGCTGTTTGGCCGGCTGAACAAGGAGGGGTTGTCGATCGAATCGAGTCCGATCTCAGCAGCGCGGCTCGGGGGTCTGCTCGATCTCCTCGCCGACGGCACCATCTCCGGCAAGATCGCCAAGGACCTGTTCGAGGTGATGTGGACGGATCCGGCCGAACCGCGCAGCCTCGTCGAGGTGCGCGGCCTGCAGCAGGTGACCGACAGCGGCGCCATCGAGGCGGCAGTCGACGCGGTGATCGCCTCAAACCCCGATAAGGCGGAACAGGCGCGCGCCAAGCCGACCATGGCGGGATGGTTCGTCGGCCAGGTGATGAAGGCGACGGGCGGTAAAGCGAACCCGCAGGCGGTGAACGCGCTGGTGAAAGCGAAGCTCGGCATCGTCGACTGATCGTAATGCGGGTGTCTGCGATGCGGGTGCCTGCGATGCGGGTGTTTCTTGGGGACTACTCGGGCGGCCGCTTCACCGAATGACCGACCGCCGTGCGACCGTGTCTCGCTGACGGTCGCCCCGTCGCCCCGGACGGAAGCCGCTCTCGCGGGCCCGGCATGTTTGGCTGCGACGGCGAGTCCGGCATGGGCCGGTAGGAGGCGAGCGCCGCGATCAGGGCGGCGGCCGAACCGGACAATCGGGGCATCGTGAGCATTGTGATCTCCTTGCCCTGTGGGCGCGGCACCCGCGGGCAATGGTTAACGTCGCTACCCACCCGGGGGTTGCGTCGAAACCGCTCCCGCGCTGTCTCCGCCTCTTGTGCCGTCCATCACCGTGAGACGGAGCGTTCCGGCCACCGGGCTTGGACGGTGCCGCCCCAGCACCTAGATGTGGGGGGCCTTTTCCCCCGCTGGAGACCTCCCCGATGAGCGTCACGCAGTCGCAGCCGATCGAGCTGCATTTCTGGCCGACCCCGAACGGCTTCAAGATCAGCATCATGCTGGAGGAGCTCGGGGTGCCGTACGACCTCAAGCTGGTCGACATCGGCAAGGGCGACCAGTTCAAGCCCGAGTTCCTGAAGATCGCGCCGAACAACCGCATGCCGGCGATCGTCGATCCCGAGGGGCCGGGCGGCCAGCCGATTTCGGTGTTCGAATCGGGGGCGATCTTGCAGTACCTCGGCCGCAAGTTCGGTCGCTTCTACCCCTCCGACGAGCGCCGGCGCGTGGCGGTCGAAGAGTGGCTGATGTGGCAGATGGGCGGCTTCGGGCCGATGCTCGGCCAGAACCATCACTTCGCCGTCTACGCACCGGAGAAGCTCCCCTACGCGATCAAGCGCTACCGGGACGAGACGCACAGGCTCTACGGCGTGCTGAACCGCCGCCTGGAGGGGCGCGAGTTCGTGGCAGACGAGTATTCCATCGCCGACATGGCGATCATCGGCTGGTCGCGCGGCCACGAGCGCCAGGGCATGGACATCGCCGAGTTCCCCAACGTGAAGCGCTGGATCGACACGATGGTGGCGCGGCCGGCGGTGCAGCGCGGGCTCGACGTCGGCAAGGACGCGCGGAAGAGCGACCTCTCCACCGACAAGGAGGCGCAGAAGGTGCTGTTCGGCCAGCGCGCCAGCTGACCCGCACGGCTTTGCGCGGCGTGCCGCTGGGTCTCAGCGCCCGGCCGCCCGCCGGCGCGACTTGCGCACGCGGGCGGCGCTCGCGAGTGTCATCAGCACGTTGCCGGTGATCGCCTCCGACAGCGCTGCCGTGCGCCGCGTGCCGACGATCGCCTCCTCGAGGCGGGCGCTCGCGGTGTCGAGGTCGGCGAGCGTCCACAGGCCGAGCGCCTCGGCGACCATCGGCTTGCGGCGGAAGAACACCGGCGGGATCATCCGCTCCACGGCGGCGGAGGGGGCGGCTCCCTCCTCGACCAGCAGCCGGCCGCGCGACAGCGCCTGCACGTGGCGAAGCGCGGCCGACAGGATCGACGGGGCGGAGGTGCCAGCGCGCAACAGGCGGGACAGCGTGCGGTCGAGGTCGACGGCGTCACCGGTGAGGGCCGCGTCGATGGCGGCATCGAGCGTCTCGGCGGCGGTGTCGCCGATCACCGCCTCGACATCGGCGAGCGTGACGCGGCCGGTGCCGCGGGCATAGAGGCAGAGCTTCTCGATCTCGGCGCGCGTCTGGCGCCGGTCGGCGCCAAGGAGATCCTGCAGCGCCGCGCGGGCGTCGGCGTCGACCGTCAACCCCTCGGCCTTCGCCACCGACGTGATGACGCGGTCGATGTCGGCCGCCTCGTCGGCGTAGCAGGCGACGGCGACGGCGGTCGGGTGGTCCTCCACCCGCTTGCGCAGTCCGGTTCCCTTCCGAAGGTCGCCCGCCTCGACGACGACCAGGGCGTCCGATGCGGGATCGTCGAGCAGCGGCGCCAGCGCCGGCTCGATCGCCCGCATGCCGGCGTCGCGCACCCAGATCGTCCGCCGCCCGCCGAACAGCGCGATGGTGCGCGCCTCGTCGGAGAGCCGGCCAGGATCACCGGCCACCTCCGCCCCATCGAGGCGAACCAGCGAGAACGGATCGGTGGAGCCGCGGTTCGCCGCCTCGACGAGGGCGCGGGCCTGCTCGGCGACCAGCCCCTGCTCGGGCCCGAAGATCAGCACGACGCCGCGCACGCGCGCCGGGTCTGCGACCAGGCGGTCGAACTCGCGAGGCTTCAGCGCGACCACGGCGCGCGCCTCAGCGGTGGGTGGCGAAATAGGACGCGAGGCGTACGCGGATGTCGGCGGCGATCGTCTTGGCGGCGCGCGATTCGGCGTCCTCCAGCGCGCGCACATTGGCGAAGCGCTGGCTGGAGAAGTCGTAGGAGGCGTCGGCGGCGGAATTGCCGGTGAGTAGCGTTCGCCCGGTGGTCGAGTCCGACAGGACGAAGCTCGCCGACAACGACACGATGTAGGAGGCCGGCACCTCCGACAGCCGCTCGACCGCGACGGCGGCCTCGGTGCGGGTGAGCAGGATGCGCAATGCGTACTGGGCGTCGGGCGCCTCGTCGCCGCCGGTGAAGGCGAAGATCAGCTCGTTGCGCAGCACCTGCTCGACGCGGTTGCGCGCCGGCTCGACGGCGATCTTGGAGAGCTCGGCGGCGACCGGTGTGCCGGAGCCCGGCGCGTCGGCATAGAGCGGCCGCACGACGCAGCCGCCGAGCGCGAGGGCTGCGACAAGCAGCGGGGCAACGAGTGCGGCGTGGCGGGGGCTGCGTTGCGGCGTTGCGGGCCGAAGGCCAGCGCCGGACTCGCGGCCCCCCCTCCCTGCCCTCCCCAGCGAGGGGGGAGGGTTTCCGTCGAGATTGGAACTGATCAATCGCCAAAACTGCAAGCGCAACCCTCCCCCCTTGCGGGGGAGGGCAGGGAGGGGGGGCGCCGCGGGGGAGGCGGCTGATGATCTGCGCACGCCGTCGTCGCGCCGCACCGGCCCCTCACCCCACCACATTGACGATCCTCTGAGGCACGACAATCACCTTCTTGGGGGGGCGGCCCTCGAGGTGGCGGCGGACCTCGTCGAGCGAGAGGGCGGCGGCCTCGACGTCGGCAGCCGGCGCATCCCGCCGCACCGTGACCTCGCCGCGCCGTTTGCCGTTCACCTGCACCGGCAGCACCACCACGTCCTCGAGGAGGAGCGAGCGGTCGACCGCCGGCCACCCTTGAGTCGCTACCAGCCTAGCATGGCCGAGTGCCGACCAGCATTCCTCGGCGAGGTGCGGCATCATCGGGGCGAGCGCCTGCACGAGCATCTCGATCGCCTCACGCAGGCCTGCGCCGAGCGGCGAGGCGGCGTCGAACGGCTCCTGCGCGGCGCGGGCGAGGACGTTGACGAGCTCGTGCAGCCGGGCGACGGCGCGGTTGAAGGCGAGCTGCTCGATGTCGTCCTCGATCGCGGCGAGCGCCTTGTGGGCGGCCTTGCGAACCTCGAACGCCGTGCCCTCAGCGGCGGCCGGGGCAGCGGTGCCGACCGGCGGCAGCTTCGGCGCCGTCTCGGCGACGAGGCGCCAGACGCGCTGCACGAAGCGCTGGGCCCCGGCGACGCCGTCCTCCGTCCAGATGACGTCGCGCTCGGGCGGCGAGTCCGACAGCATGAACCAGCGCGCGGTGTCGGCGCCGTAGCCGGCGATGATGTCGGAGGGGTCGACGGTGTTGCGCTTCGACTTCGACATCTTCTCGATCGAGCCGATCGTCACGGCCTGGCCGGTGGCGCGATCAACGGCGCGGCGGACGCCGTCCGCCTCGGTGATGTCGACCTCCGCGGGGCTCGCAAACGTTCCGTCCGCCCGCTTGTAGGTCTCGTGGACGACCATGCCTTGCGTGAACAGGCCGGCGAACGGCTCGTCGAGGCCGACGTGGCCGGTCTGCTTCATCGCCCGCACGAAGAAGCGCGAGTAGAGGAGATGCAGGATCGCGTGCTCGATGCCGCCTATATACTGGTCGACCGGCAGCCAGCGGTCGGCGACGGCGGGCTCCGTCGGCGTCGCCGCATGGGGGGCCGTGAAGCGGGCGAAGTACCAGGACGAGTCCACGAAGGTGTCCATGGTGTCGGTCTCGCGCCGCGCCGGGCCGCCGCACTGCGGGCACGTCACGTTGCGCCAGGTCGGGTGGCGGTCGAGCGGGTTGCCGGGCTTGTCGAAGTCGATGTCGTCCGGCAGCGTCACCGGCAGGTCGGCCTTCGGCACCGGCACGACGCCGCAGTCGGCGCAGTGGATGACCGGGATCGGGCAGCCCCAGTAGCGCTGGCGCGAAATGCCCCAGTCGCGCAGTCGATAGTTCACCTGGCGGGCGCCCTGCGGCGCGCCGTCGAGCGTCTCGCCCTCCAGGCGCCGGGCGACGGCGTCCTTCGCCTCGGGAACGGTCAGCCCGTCGAGGAAGTCGGAATTGTAGAGGCGGCCGTCGCCGACATAGGGCTCGTCGCCGATGGCGAAGGTGGCGGCGTCGGCGTCCGGCGGCAGCACCACCGGGATCACCGGCAGGCCGTACTTGCGGGCGAACTCGAGGTCGCGCTGGTCATGGGCCGGGCAGCCGAAGATGGCGCCGGTGCCGTATTCCATCAGCACGAAGTTCGCGACATAGACCGGCAGGCGCCGGCCCGGCACCAGCGGGTGCTCGACGGTGAGGCCGGTGTCGTAGCCCTTCTTCTCGGCCGTCTCGAGCACCGCGACGCTGGTGCCCATGCGCCGGCATTCGGCGACGAACTCGGCGAGCCCGCCGTCCGTCTCCGCCGCTGCCTTGGCGACCGGGTGGTCCGGCGACAGCGCCAGGAAGCTCGCGCCGAACAGCGTGTCCGGCCGCGTCGTGAACACCTCCACCGAGGTGCCGACGTTGGTCGGCGGCGTCAGGGCGAAGCGGACGCGCAGGCCCTCGGATCGGCCGATCCAGTTCTTCTGCATCAGCCGGACCTTTTCCGGCCAGCGGTCGAGCCCGTCGAGCGCCGTCAAGAGGTCCTCGGCATAGTCGGTGATGCGCAGGAACCACTGCGTCAGCTCGCGCTGCTCGACCAGCGCCCCGGAGCGCCAGCCGCGGCCGTCGATCACCTGCTCGTTGGCGAGCACGGTCTGGTCGACCGGGTCCCAGTTGACCTTGGAGGTGCGGCGGTAGGCGAGCCCGGCGGCCAGGAAGTCGAGGAACAGCTCCTGCTGGCGGTGGTAGTAGGCGACGTCGCAGGTGGCGAACTCGCGCGACCAGTCGAGCGACAGGCCCATCGACTTCAGCTGCGCTCGCATCGTCGCGATGTTGTCGTAGGTCCACGCCTTCGGGTGGACCTTGTTCTGCATGGCGGCGTTCTCGGCCGGCATGCCGAAGGCGTCCCAGCCCATCGGGTGCAGCACGTTGAAGCCGCGGGCGCGCTTGTAGCGGGCAACGACGTCGCCCATCGCGTAGTTGCGCACGTGGCCCATGTGGATGCGCCCCGACGGATAGGGGAACATCTCCAGCACGTAGTAGGGCGGGCGCGGGTCGTCGTTGTTCGTGCGGAAGACCTCGGCGGCGGCCCATGCGGCCTGCCACCGGCCCTCTGCTTCGGGGGCGTTGTAGCGCTCCGTCGTCGTCATGTCGGGTCCGGACCGGGTGCTGGAAAAGGCTGAGGATTCAGGGCGGACTGACAACAGAATTCCCGGCCACGGTCAACTGCCGTACCCCCGCGGTTGCCGGCCGGACGCCGCTGCGTTACCCCACCCATGCATCCCCTGCCGATTGGCGCCGGAGCCCAGACGATGAGCACACCCGACGATCGCAACGACACCCCGTCCGGACGGCTGGCGGCGATCGGCGCGCGCATCGCAAGGGCCGAGCGCATCGCCGGCCGCGCGCCCGGCTGCGTGACGCTGGTGGCGGTGTCGAAGACCTTCCCCGCCGAGGACGTCGAGGCGCTGATCGCGAGCGGCCAGCGCGTGTTCGGCGAGAATCGCGTGCAGGAGGCGAAGGCGAAATTCCCCGCGCTCAGGGAGCGCCACGCCGACCTCGAGCTGCACCTGATCGGGCCACTGCAATCCAATAAGGCGCGCGAGGCGGTGGGACTGTTCGACGTCATCCACTCGGTCGACCGGGAGAAGATCGCCGTCGCGCTCGCCGAGGAGATCGGCAAGTCCGGCCGGCGGCCGCAGCTGTTCGTGCAGGTCAACACCGGCGAGGAGCCGCAGAAGGCGGGCGTGCCGCCGCGCGAGGCGGTCGCCTTCGTCGCGCGATGCCGCGACACCCTCGCCCTGCCGGTCGCCGGGCTGATGTGCATTCCGCCGGCGGACGAACCGCCGGGGCCGCACTTCGCGCTGCTGCAGAAGCTCGCCGGCGAGGCGGGGCTGCCGCTCTTGTCGATGGGGATGTCGGCGGACTTCGAGACGGCGATCGGCTTCGGCGCGACGCACGTGCGCGTCGGCAGCGCGCTGTTCGGTGGCCGGCCGCCTGCCGTCGCCGGCTGAGGGGCCAGCAGCGGCCGCGCTCAGGCGGTGTCGACCGACGTCGACTCGCCCAGGTGCTCCCGAAAATCGCGCGGCTTCTCCGCGTAGAGCACGCGGCCGCGGGCCATCGCGTCGGCCTGCAGGTGGACGCGGCGGGCGGCGATGACCGCGACCGCCCGGCCAGCGTCCGCCTCGTCGCCGGCCAGCGCGGGCTCGCCGATCACGGTTGCCGCGAGCACCGCGAGGTCGTGGTCGAGGCCGAGCAGTTCGCCGAGCTCGTCGAGCGCCGCGACGACGCCGGGGGCCGCCGCGGCGGTGCGCTTGCCGGCGAGCTTCGACAGATGCCAGCGGTGCTTCACGGCCTTGCGCCAGTCGTGCAGCGCCTCGTCGCCGGGAGCTTCTTCCGCCGTCGCCATCGCACGCCGGCCGTCGCGATAGGTCTCGTCGAGGCCGTCGAGGAGCACGTCCGAGCGTTCGGCGTCCGGCGCCCAGGCGAGGGCGGCGGCCAGCTGCGCCTCCGCGCCGAGTGCCGTTGCGGCCGCCTCGGTCGGCGGCTTGTCCGCATGCACGGACCGGGCGCGCTCCGCCAGGCGCTCGGCGAGCCGCCACATCGTCGCGGCATCGGCAGCGTCGGCCTGTTCGGCCAGCCCCTGTGCGGTCGCGGCCATCACGTCGGCGTCGCGGGCCGCGGACAGCGAACGGGCGATGTCGCCCAGCCGTCTGCCTTGCCGTTTCGCCGCCTTGCCGGCGAGCGGCCGCAGCGCACGCAGGATCGTGCGCGCGCGTTTCAGCCGGCGGCGAGCCTTGTGGATGCGTTCGTCGAGGCCGGTGCCGGCGTCGAGCAGCGTGTCGCGCGCGGCGGCGACGTCATCCACGAGCTGCCGCCGCAGCCCGTCGGCGGCCTTGCGCTTGCGCGACAGTGCGATCGCCACGCCGCCCCCTCTCGCACCATCGCTCAGACGGTCAGCCTGCCGGCTGGCTCGCGCCGAGGCCGATCGGGCAGGACACGCCGGTGCCGCCGAGGCCGCAGTAGCCGTTCGGGTTCTTGGCGAGATACTGCTGGTGATAGTCCTCGGCGTAGTAGAACGGGCCGGCCGGGGCGATCTCGGTGGTGATCGTGCCGTAGCCCGCCTTCACCAGCATCTTCTGGTACTCGGCCTTGACGCGTTCGGCGACGGCGCGCTCGTCCGCATCGGCGAGATAGATCGCTGAGCGGTACTGCGTGCCGACGTCGTTGCCCTGGCGCATGCCCTGGGTCGGATCGTGCGCCTCGAAGAACACCTTGAGCAGCGCCTCGAGCGGCAGCACGGTCGGATCGTAGACGACCAGCACCGCCTCGGTGTGGCCTGTCATGCCGCCGCAGGTCTCCTGGTAGGTCGGGTTCGGCGTCACGCCGCCGGCATAGCCGACGGCGGTGACGAAGACCCCCGGCGTCTGCCAGAGCTTGCGCTCGGCGCCCCAGAAGCAGCCGAGGCCGAATACGGCCGTCTTCAGCCCGTCGGGGAACGGCCCTTTCAGAGGCCGGCCGCTGACGAAATGACGCTCGGCCGTCGGGATCGCGGTCGGCCGTCCGGGCATCGCCTCCGCCGCAGAGGGGAGGGCGAGCTTCTTGGTGAGGATATCGAGCAGGAACATGGCCCCAATATAGGGTGCCGCAAGCCGCTGTCGATATGGCGCCGTGCGGGAGGTGAGTAAGATGGCGTGGGGCCAGTGGGTGGGACTTCCGCGAGCCCGCCGCCTGCCAGTCATCGTGCCCGAGAATTTTCGCGGCCGGCGCGATCGCCGCAGACGCGGCGGCGCCGCGCGAGAACGGTCTGCTGCTCGACCGCATCAAAGCCGGCCGCCCTGCCTCGACGTGGCCCGCAGCGTCAACATCCGCAGGCCCTGCCGCTCTCCGTCCGACGCATTTCGACTTCCAAGGGTCAACGCGCCGGAGATCACGTGCCACCTGCACCGGACAGATCGTCCGCTCCCGACACCGGACGGTCGGATCGTCTGGACACGGGCGGCCGAAGCCCCTATAAGCGCCGGGCTTCGGCGTGGGGTGGCCAGTTCGGCCGGCCCCCCGTCCGGACGCCCAGGTAGCTCAGCTGGTAGAGCAGCGGATTGAAAATCCGCGTGTCGGTGGTTCGATTCCGCCCCTGGGCACCATTTCCCCCTCCGCAGGCGCCCATCAGCGGCAGAATCACCAGGAAGAGCCCCGATTTCCGCGGCTTTGGCGTCCACCTGCGTTCGTGGGAGACTGTTGGCATCCAGCGAATTTGTTGGCAGCGTTGCTGGCACCCGCCGATGCCAACAGATCCCGATGCCAACGCATGCCCCTCACCCACCACGCCGTCCGAGGCGCCAAGCCCGCCGCCGGGCGGGCAGCGTGAGGAAGTAATTTTCGGCGACGACGACGCGTGCTTCACCGGGAAGAAGGCGGCCTGCCCCTGGGACGTCGGCTTCGCACGCGCGGCGTCGCCGTTCGGATACAGATCCCGGAGCAGGAAGGCGCGGACTGCAACGACGTGCTGATGGCGATGGAAGCCGTCGGTGCCTGATCCATCACGCCGCGCCATCGTCGAGATTGTGAAGGTCAAGGGCCGGGAGCCGCCCGAGGCTGTCGCCGCTCGTTTCGCCACGACGGCCGACACGGTCCGGCGGATCTGGTCGTGCCTGCGGAAGCCCGGTTGTCCCGCCGTCGAGCCCGGCGCCTTCGAAGATCGGGATGGGCGTGGGCCGGGCGGTGGTGATCCGCCGGCTCGTCGCGGAGGTGCTCGAGTGGTGAAGCCTCTGAAGTATCTACCTCTTGTTCGAAATTTTGAACGTGTCCAGACCAATATCCCTATAGCCATAGGCACTGATCGGCACCATATATCCAACGTATCCTGTCTTGTAGGTTTTGTCAGAAACGGAGCACACTACCTTTCCGTTAACTAAAAATTTCAGCTGAGATCCTTTCGCCAGAATCCGGCGTGAGAGTTTTTTTGACTTACCCTTCAGGACATCCTCCTCGCACAAAGTGTCGACTTTTCGCGCTCCATTGGTAGCCAGATTGAGATCATCAATGCGTACGATCTTCACTCCAACAACATCACCTCGATACACTTCCGTTAAGAAGTAGTTTCCACTCATAATATATCCATTCTTATTATTCTGTATGAAACCCGCGCCCATCCATATGCAGAATAATCATCAATACCATGATCATTGATGGTAAAATCAATCGCAACGTCTGAGTAATTAGTAGGAGAGTAGATGGTCATAGCGTACGAATACGCTTCGCTGCGCGAAGCAGCGGGTTGGTAACCGGCGCCGGTTACGGACCACTTTCCCCACAAAGGCTTCCAGCCTTTACTGTCACTCTTCTTTTTGAACTTGAACGATACCGTCTCCGCAACGGCGTCGGCCGGCGCCATTGCAAGGAGCGAGAGCGAGAGGATGGCAGCCACCAAAGCTCTGAATCCGAGCATTTCATCAGCCTTCTGATTGAAAATCGGAGAGGCGTTTTCCCGCATTCCGAGTGCGCGAGTCAAATGGCCTGACGCCTGCGAACTGTCTTGACCCGCCGCCGCGCCACTCCGCTCGATGCATGCTCGTGCCCACGCAGCAGCGCTTCGTCAACGAATGCCTGATCGACCTCAACCGCTTTACTGGCGGCCATATGGCCGCCGAGGATGCCGGTGGCGCCGGCGATCAATGCGTTCAGGGACATCGTGCACTTCCGGGGTTGACGAGGGCGGACTGCCGGCGGCGCCGCAGTCGCAATCGACGCCGGCGCTGCGAGCGGTCAGTGGTGCGGTCGGATCGGCGAAAGGTCCAGCCCCTTCCGCTGCCGTCGGCGCTTCGACCCTCAGGCGGCGAAGTAGGCGGGATTGTCGGCTGCGAGCTTCGGCAGCGAGGTGAGGATCTCCGACAGGTGCCGGCGCATGGCGGCCTCCGTGTCGTCCGGCGCGCGGCGGCGCAGCGCCGACACGATAGCGGCGTGCTGCTCGATGATCACGGCGAGCGGCGTCGCCTCTTCCAGCGACAGGTAGCGGACGCGGTCCATCTGCGCCTTCAGGCCTTCGAGCACGCGCCAAGCGTCGTCGCAGCCGCAACTGCGCGCGATCGTCTGATGGAACATCTCGTCGAGGCGCAGGAAGGCCGGCATGTCGGCGCGCAACGCCACCGTCCGCTGGCCCTCGATCAGCACGTCCATCGCATCGAGGTCGGCGTCGCTCGCCTGCTCGGCCGCCTTGCGGGCGATCGCCACCTCGATCGCCTCGCGGATGAAGCGGGCGTTCTCCACTTCGCGCAGCGAGATCAGCCGCACGAAGGTGCCGCGCTGCGGCCGGATCTCCAGCAGGCCGGCGTCGGCGAGCTTGATGAAGGCTTCGCGCACCGGCTGGCGCGAGACGCCGAGCTGGCGGGCGATGTCGGCCTCCGACAGCGGGTTCCCGGGCTCGAGCTGCAACTGCACGATGGCGCGGCGCACCGTTTCGAAGACGCGGCCGGCGATCGTCGACTGGCGCTGCCGCAGGCTGCCGTCTTCGAGGAGGGGGAGGGCGGGTTCGACGCTCATGTTGACGATCATATACTACCATACTAGTCTACGGAAGCAGGTCGACGATGAACGGCCGCTCTCTGGGAGGAGACGATGACAGTTTCGCGCCTTGCGCCGCTCGTCGCGGCGGGTCTGCTCGCGGCCGCACTCGCCGGTCCGGCCCTCGCCGCCGACCAGACGCTCAGCATCAACACCGCACTCACCACGTCGGACCCGCTCTACAAGGGCCTCGAGAGCTTCCGCGACCAGGTCGCCGAGCGCTCGGGCGGCACCATCGAGGTGAAGCTGTTCCCGAACTCGCAGCTCGGACCCGACGAGGACGTGCTCGAGCAGGCGCGCGCCGGCGCGCCGGTAGCGGTGGTCGTCGACGGCGGACGCCTCGCGGTGTTCCAGAAGGAGTTCGGCGTGCTCGGCGCGCCCTATCTCGCTTCGGGCTACGACGGCATCCGCAAGGTCGTCACCTCGCCACTGTTCGAGGAGTGGGTCGGCAAGCTGCACGACGCTTCCGGCCACCAGGTGCTGTCGTTCAACTGGTGGCAGGGCGAGCGCCAGCTGTGGACGAACAAGCCCGTCGCCACGCCGGCCGACCTCAACGGCGTGCGCATGCGCACCCCGGGCGCGCCGGTGTGGATGGAGACGATCAAGGCGATGGGCGCGACGCCGACGCCGATGCCGTTCGCCGAGGTCTATTCGGCGCTGCAGCAGAACGTCATCGACGCCGTCGAGGCGCAGCTTCCCGCCGGCAAGGGCGCCAAGCTGCCCGAGGTGACGAAGAACCTGACGAAGACTGGCCACATCAACCTGATCACCGGCCTCGTCACCAGTGCCGTCTGGTTCGACAGCCTCACCCCCGAGCAGCAGACGATCCTGCGCGAGGAGGCGCTGAAGGCCGGCGACGTCGCCTCCTACGGCACGCGCGACTCGCTCGCCGCCATTGAGGCGGACCTGAAGGCGCAGGGGATGACGGTCACCGAGATCGACGTCACGCCGTTCAAGGAGGCGACGGCCGGCGTCTACGACACGTTGGGGTACGGCGACCTGCGCGACCAGTTGCAGAAGATTGCAGCCGGCGAATGACGCTCCGGCAGGCGGGGCGGGCTGGCTCACGCCGGCTCGCGCTCGCTCCGGCCGTACCCCTGTTCCCGCCGACAATCGAGGGCAAGCCATGACGCGGCGCCTCGCGCAGCTCGAACTCGCCGTCGCGGCCCTGGTGCTCGCCGTCATCGTCGCGCTCGTCTTCGCGGCGGCGATCATGCGCTTCTTCGGCCACCCGCTGATCTGGTCGGTCGACCTCGCGCAGCTCTTGTTCATCTGGCTGTGCTTCCTCGGCGCCGCCAAGGCGATGCGCGAGAAGGGCCACATCGGCATCGACATCCTGGTCCGGCGGCTCGACTACCGGTGGCGCCTTGCCGTCGAGATCGTGGTCAGCGTCGTCATCCTCGTCTTCCTCGGCCTGCTCGCCTCGGAGGGATACAAGCTGACGATGCTGAACCGGCAGCGCCAGTTCGGCGACAGCGGCCTCTCCTACGCGTTCGTCACCTCGGCGGTGCCGATCGGCTGCCTGATGCTGGCGCTCGCCCTCCTCTACAACCTCGTCTCCGCCTGGAAGCGCCGCGCCGACGGCCACACGCTCGTCTACTCGCGCTCCGAAACCGACGCCCCCGTCGAGACGGAGCTGTAGAATGGCGCTCATCACCTTCGTCTTCTTCGCGCTGATGTTCATCGGCGCGCCGGTCGCTTTCGCCATCGGCATCTCCGGCTTCGTCTTCTTCGCCACCGAGGCGACGATGCCGATGTCGATCGCGGTGCAGAAGATCGCCACGATGAGCCAGAGCTTCCCGCTGCTCGCCGTGCCGTTCTTCGTGCTCGCCGGCCACCTGATGAACGCGAGCGGCATCACCGACCGGCTGTTCCGCTTCTCCCACGTCGCCGTCGGCTGGATGGCCGGCGGCCTCGCGCAGGTGGCGATCGTGCTGTCGACGGTGATGGGCGGCGTCTCCGGCTCGGCGGTCGCCGATGCGGCGATGGAGGCGCGCATCCTCGGTCCGACGATGATCGCCAAGGGCTACGGCAGGGGCTTCTCGGCGGCGGCGATCGCCGTCGGCTCGCTGATCACCGCGACGATCCCGCCGTCGATCGGCCTCATCCTCTACGGCTACGTCGGCAACGTCTCGATCGGCCGGCTGTTCGTCGCCGGCATCATCCCGGGCTTGCTGATGATGGTGGCGCTGATGACCACCACCTACGTCATCGCGAAGCGCCGCGGCTACGTCGTCGCCGCCGCCGAACGGCCGACGGTGCGGTCGCTGCTGGCGGCGATCTGGGGGGCGAAGTGGGCGCTGTTCTTCCCCGTCGCGCTGGTGCTGACGATCCGCGGCGGGGTGTTCACGCCGTCCGAGGTGGGCGCCTTTGCGGTGGTCTACGCGCTGGCCGTTGGCTACTTCGCCCACCGCGAGCTCACGTTCGAGAAGACGCTGACGGCCTTCGGCCATGCGATCTCCGACATCGGCCTGATCATGATCATCATCCTGATGTCGGGCATGGTCGGCTTCGCCATCATCTACCTGCAGGTGCCGCAGGGCATCTCGACGTGGATGCTGACCGGCCTCGAGGATCCGCGGCTGATCGTGCTCGTCATCCTGCTGTTCCTGCTCCTCGCCGGATGCTTCGTGGAAAGCACCGTGCTGGTGCTGCTGCTCGCGCCGATCTTCGTGCCGATCGTCACGGCGGTCGGCGTCGACCCGGTGCACTTCGGCATCCTGATGATGTCGATCGTCACGCTCGGGGGCATGACACCGCCGGTCGGCGTGGCGATGTTCGCCGTCTGCTCGTTGATGAACGTGCGCGTCGAGGAGTACACGGTCGAGGCCATTCCCTTCGTGGCGACGATCGTCGCGCTGATCGTCGCCCTGCTGTTCCTGCCCGGTGTGGTGCTGTGGCTGCCGAACCTCGCGTTCGGCTGACGGGCGTCGCCCCTTCCTGTTCGCGGAGTGCCTGATGAGACACGTGTGGCGGTGGTTCGGGCCGGTCGACAGGGTGACGCTCGCCGATGCGCGGCAGGCGGGCGCCGAGGGCATCGTCACGGCGCTCCACCACGTGCCGAACGGTGTCGTCTGGACGCTTGAGGAGATCGCCAAGCGCCAGCGCGAGGTCGCGACCCTGCCGGACGGCACGTCGAGCGGGCTCGCGTGGGAGGTCGTCGAGAGCCTGCCGGTCTCCGAGGCCGTGAAGACGCAGACGGGCGACTGGCGGGCGCACCTTGCCGCCTATCGCACCTCGCTCGAGCATCTCGCGGCGGCCGGCATCGAGGTGGTCTGCTACAACTTCATGCCGGTGCTCGACTGGACGCGCACCGACCTTGCCTGGCGCGTCGCGCACGGCGGCACGACGATGCGCTTCGACCTCGCCGCCTTCGCCGCCTTCGACATCCACATCCTGAAGCGGGTGGGCGCCGCGGAGGAGCACGGGCCCGAACTCGCGGCGGCCGCGGCCCACCGCTTGTCGGCGCTGGACGATGCCGGCCGGGACAGGCTCGCGAAAAGCGTCAGTGCCGGCCTGCCGGGCTCGGCGGAGCACTGGTCGCTCGACGGCCTGAGGGCGCAGCTCGGGCACTACGAGAGGGTCGATTCCGACCGGCTGCGGCAGAACCTGATCGACTTCCTCGCCGAGGTGGTGCCGACGGCCGAGCGACTCGGGCTCAGGCTCTGCTGCCACCCGGACGACCCGCCGTTCCCACTGCTCGGGCTGCCGCGGGTGATGTCGACGGAGGCAGACTATGTGACCGTGCTCGCGGCCGTCGACAGCCCGGCGAGCGGGGCGACGCTGTGCACCGGCTCGCTCGGCGCCCGCCCCGACAACGACCTTCCCGGCATGATCGACCGGCTCGGGCCCCGCATCCACTTCCTGCATTTGAGGAATGTCACCCGAGAGACGCCGGGAACCCCGTGCTCCTTCCACGAGGCGGAGCACCTCGCCGGCGACACCGACATGGTCGACGTCATCGCCGCCGTGCGGCGCGAGGAGGCACGGCGCGCCGCGGGCGGACGCGCCGATGCCGAGATCCCGATGCGGCCGGACCACGGCCAGGACATTCTCGACGACCTCGCCCGCGGCGCGCAGCCGGGCTACCCGGCGATCGGCCGGCTGAAGGGCCTCGCCGAGCTGCGCGGCGTGGAGCGGGCGCTGCGGCGCTGACGTCGCCCGCCAGAGCCGGCAAGGGCGGCGCGAAGCCGCCCCGGCCGATCGTCTCGCATCGGCACGCCGCTACGGGATCAGCACGGCGCGGCCGTGGATCTTGCCGTGGTGCAGGTCGTGCAGCGCCTGGTCGGCCTTGGCGAGCGGATACTCGACGACGGCGAGATCGACGAGGCCGCGGTCGGCGAGCGCCATCAGCTCGTTGAGCTCGGCCCAGGTGCCGACCAGGTTTCCGATGATGTTCTTCTCGGTGATGACGAGGTCGACGGTCGGCACGCGGATGTCCTCGCCGTAGCCGACGACGTAGTAGCTGCCCATGCCGCGCGTCATCGCGAGGCCCTTGCCGGTGGTGCCCCTCTCGCCGACGAAGTCGATCACCGCCTCGGCGCCGGCGCCGCCGGTGAGCGCCAGCACCGCCTCGACCTCGTTGCCGTCGGCCTTGACGAGGTGGTCGGCGCCGCTCTTCTTGGCGAGCGCCAGCGAGGCGTCCGACTTGTCGACGACGATGATGTCGGCGGCGCACATCGCCTTCAGGCACTGAATGCCGATGTGGCCGAGGCCGCCGGCGCCGATCACCACGCAGCTCTCGCCCGGAAGCAAGTGGCGCGTCGCCTTCTTGACGGCCCGGTAGGCGGTGAGGCCGGCGTCGGCATAGGGCGCGACGTCCTTCGGGGCGAGCGTGCGCGGCAGCGCCACGATGTTGCGCTCCGACGTGCAGAGGAACTCGGCGTAGCCGCCGTTGCAGTCGAGGCCTGGGAACTTGCCGGGGCCGTGCATGTCGAAGCCGCGCCGGCAGGCGAGGCAGGTGCCGCCGGTGATCTTCGGGTGGACGATCACCGGATCGCCGACCTTGATGCCCTCGACCTCCTTGCCGACCTCCTCCACCCAGCCGGCGTTCTCGTGGCCCATGATCAGCGGCAAGAGCTTGTCGCCGGTCGGGTCGATGTGCGGCTTCCACACGCCCTCGATGATGTGCAGGTCGGTGCGGCAGACGCCGGCGCCGCCGATGCGGACGATGACGTCGGTCGACTTGGTGATCTTCGGATCGGGCACCTGCTCCTCGCTCACCCACCCCGTTCCCGTCAGGCTCTCGTCGTAGCGCCGCAGCACCTGGGCCTTCATGCGTCTCTCCCTCGTTGTCGCCGGACGTCGCTCGCGCCGTCCTGGAGCGCACCGTTGCAATACCGACACGTCTGCTCACGCGGCCGGCGCGGGCGGGCGCCGGTCGTGTCAGGACTGCCTCCGCCGCCAAAAGGCGGCGCTCCGGATCGTTCAGTGGTCGACCTTGGCCGCCGAGGTGAACGGCTTGTTCTCCGCGATGAAGCGGGCCGCAAGCACCAGGGCGCCCATCGAGAAGTCCTTGCCGTGCGCCTGCACCATGCGCGCCGAAAGGCCCGCTATCTCCTGGAAGAAGCGATCCTTGCTCTCTTCCTCCGGCGTGAGCCTGGCTTCCATCGGGAACTCCTGTCGTGACGTTGCGGGACTACTTGAACAGGTGCGGCGGAAACTCGACGAGCGCTGCGGCACCGGTGGCGGTGCCGAAGGCGAGGTGGCGCCCGTCGTGCGACCAGCGCAGATCGCGGACGCCACCGTCGCCGGGACCCTTCACGAGGAGCTCGTCGCGCCGGCCGATCTCACTGACCACCACGATGCCGTTGTCGTAGCCGACGGCGACGAGCGGGCGGTCGGCCCTGACGTCGACGGCCTGCACGGCGACGAGGCCGGGGCGGCCGGTCTCGATGCTGCGCCGGTCGGCGTCCGCGCCGCGCCCGGGCTCGACCGGCCAGACGATGAGGCGGAAGGCGCCGCTGGTGGCAAGCCGCCGGCCGTCGCGGCTCCACGCGAGCGCGTGCACCGGCGCCGGATAGTCCGCGTGGCGCGTGACGGCGCCGGTCTCGCTGTCGACGAGGGCGATGCCGCCCGAGGCCAGCGCGGCTGCGAGGTGGGCGCCGTCCGGGCTCCACGACAGCCGCGTGACGCCGGCGAGGTCGATCGCGAGTGACGAGGTACCGGCGCTGCCCTCGACGGGCCGGATGGCGAGGCCGGCAGCGGTCGCGGCGGCGCTGCGGCGGCCATCGCGAGAGGCGGCGAGGGCGGTGATTGCTGCGTTCGCCTCGAACACCCGCTGCGCCGGCGCACCGTCCGCCGTGTGGCGGGTGACGGTGCCGCCGGCCGCGACGAGGGCGCCGCCGTCCGTCAGCGCCACGATCGCCTCGACGGGTCCGTCGGCATCGCCGGCGAGCGGCAGCAGGAAGCCGGTCGGCGTGACGCGCACGAGCCGCCCGCAGGCACTGCCGGCGAGGAAGCCGCTCGCACCGAAAGCCGCGAGCCGCACCGGCGCGTCGCCGATCGGAACCTGGAGCATCGGCGGCGCGGGCTTCGCGCGGGGGCTGATCGTCGCGCGGCCGCTGTCGACCGAGACGCGAAACCGGCTCGCCGTCGATTCCGCGTCTTCGATCGGCGCGAGGGCGACCGAGCCGCTGGCGAGCGCGAAGGCAACCACGGCGCCGGAGGCGTCGTAGGCGCAGCTTTCGACCGCGGCGCCGGCGGCCCATTGCCGGCCGATCAACCCGAACAGCGACGGCGCTTGCGCTTCTGCGACAGCCATGGCCCTCGATCCTCTCCACGCGGATCCGGCTTGCCGTCGGCCGGACGTCTACGGTTTGTCTTCCTCGACGGCCGCTCAGGCGCCGGCGAGCTTGCGGTCCAGTTCGGCGAGCCGCTCGTGCCAGACGGCCAGCGCCTCGTCGCAGGCGAGAAGCGCCGCGAGCGCTTCGTCGAGGCGCTCGCGCGCCGCGGCGAGCGCCTCGTCGGCGGACGACGCCGCGTCGGCTTGCGCCGCTTCGCGTTCGCAGCGCATCACGTCCAGTTCGCAGCCGCAGAACACCTGCCGGTCGTAGAGCTGCCGGGCGTTCAGGCGGGCGATCTCCTGGACGATCTCCATTCGCTGCATGAACAGCTCGTGGATGCCCGGCGCGGCCTGCGTCATCCGAAGCGCCTCCGAGGATCGCCGGTGCCGTCAGACATCGCGCGGCCCCGCCGGAGGCACCGACCGCGCCGTCGCCACTTCCGCCAGGATCTCGCCGAGCCCGCCGAGGTCGGAGACAAAGTGCGCCTCGGCGCTCTCGATCGTCGAGCGCAGCGTGTCCCAGAGGTCGGCGCGCAACAGCCGCATCGGGTCGCCCGCCAACCGCTCGAATGCCTGCAGTCCGAACTGGTGCTTCAGCGTGACGTTGTTCAGGACGAACTCGGTCAGCTCTCGGGCGTGCGTCTCCACGAACAGCCGCAGGAAAGGGTGGTCGCCGTAGACGACGTGGCGCTCGGCGAGCTCGGACTCGATCAAAGTCTGGAAATGACGGTTCAGCAGATACTGGCTCTCGCCGACGAAGCGCATGACGAACGCGATGTCGCGGTCGGCGCGGTCGAGCATCGCCGAGGCGACGGCCGAGGCGCCGGATGGCGCTTCGGCGCCGCCGCGACCTCCGGGAACGATATCCGCCACGGCCTGCATTCCTCGCCTCTCGCCCGGGCCCGACATTCGGGACGGCTCAGTCTTCGGCCTTATAGTGCTGCAGCTTGCGGTAGAGCGTGCTGCGGGAAACCCCGAGCTTCTCGGCGGCGACCGACATGTTGCCGCCCGATGCCGCGACCGCCCGCTGGATGACGCGGCGCTCCGTCTCGTCCAGCCGGGCGATCTCGTCGGATCCAGACGCGTCGAGCTGGGCCGGTGCCGCGAAGGCGTCCCGGCCCTGCAGGGGATGTGGGGGCGCGCGCCTTGGCTTGAGATCCTCGACGAAGTCCTCCGGAAAATCCTCGACGCCGATCACCCTGCTCGTCGACATCAGCGCAAGATTCTCGACCAGGTTCCTCAGTTCCCGCACGTTTCCAGGCCAGTCGTAGGCCTGCAGGATCTCCATCACGCTGTCGCGGAAGCGCAGCGGCTCCATGCCGTAGGTCTCGGAGATCTGCCGGTTGAAGTGATCGATCAGCAGCTCGACGTCGCCCTGCCGGTCCCGCAGGGGAGGAATGGTGATCCGCAGCGCGCCGATGCGGAAATAGAGATCCTTGCGGAAGCGGCCCTCGGCGACGTCCTGGCGCAGGTTGCGATTGGTGGAGGCGACGAGGTGGACATCGATCGGCCTCGGCTTGCTGTCGCCCAGCCGGTAGACCATCCGCTCCTCCAGCACGCGCAGGAGATAGGGCTGCAGGTCGAGCGGCATCTCGCCGATCTCGTCGAGGCTGAGTACGCCGCCCTGGGCGGTCTCGAAGCGGCCCTGGCGACCGTCACGGGTGGCGCCGGTGAAGGCGCCGGCGGCGTGGCCGAACAGTTCGCCACCGATCAGGTCCTTGGAGACTGCGCCGCAGTTGAAGGCGACGAACGGTTCCTTGCCGGTCTGCATCCCGGCCGCGTGGATGAGCCGTGCGAACAGTTCCTTGCCGACGCCGGTCTCGCCCTCGAGCAGGATGGCCGACTTGCCAAGCGCGGCGCGCTCGGCGCGTTCGACCGCGTCGAGCAGCTGTTCGCTGCGCCCGACGATGGCGAGTTTCGCCCCGGCCAGGGCATCGACCGCGCCCTGCGCCGGGACGACCAAGGTGCGGCCGATCGAAACGGCGGGCCTCGGCCTCGCCCCAAGCACGAGAACGGCACCGGAGACGTTGCCGTCGACCAGCAGCGGTTCGAGGCTCTGGCCGCGCAGGGCCTCAGGCAGGTGGCCGGCGATGTCGCCATGGACGCCGTCGGGACCGAAGTCGATGATCTGCCGACCGACCTTCAGTTCCGACGCCTGGTCGAGCGAGCGCCAGCGCAACGGCGCGGTTTCGCTCAGGTGGATGATGCGGCCGAAGCTGTCGAGCACGACCAGCCCGTCGCCGCCGGCGAACCCCTGCACCTTCGACAGGCAGGCCTCCAGCAGCCGCATCCGCTCGATGCGCGCCTGTTCGGCGAGCGCCAGCTCGATGTGGTTGGCGGCGACCATGCCGAGCGCCACGTTGTGGCGGTGGAAGATGTCCTCCGGGCCGGAGAAGTCGATGATGCCGACGATGCTGCCGTCGATCGGGGAGCGGATCGGTGCGCCGACGCACGTCCACGCCTTCACACCCTCGCAGAAGTGCTCGGCGGCGTGCACGTAGACGGGCTGGCCGGTGACGAGGGCGGTGCCGATCCCGTTGGTGCCGGTGACCGATTCACCCCAGCTGGCGCCGACCTCCAGGCGGATGTCGTGGCCGGCATCGATGGTCGAGCGGTCGCCGCCGACTTCCAGGATCACGCCGGCGTGGTCGGTGATCACTACCATCGTCGCGGTATTGCCGAGGATCTCGCTGATGCGCTCGAAGGTCGGCCGTGTCGCGGACAGCAGGCCGCGGTTGCGCTGCCGCAGTTCGTGCAGCAGGTCGGGCGGCGCGCTCTCGGGGCTGCCGCGGCCGCGCGCGTCGACGCCGACCTCGACGCTGCGCCGCCACGAGCGCTCGATGACGTTGCGCACCAGCGCCCGCGACGACGACGCGCCCGACGGCCCGTCCGTGACGAACCGCTCCCACGCTTTGCGGGTCGCGCGTTCGTCGTAGCGACCGAGATCGTCGCCGCGATGGCCCTCCGTCGAGGTCAGCGACCGGAAGCCGGGCGGCGGGTCGAACGGATCGGGCGACTTGGGCATCGGCGCATCCGTCTGCATCGGGGAACCTACCGATCGTGGCGCGCCGGCGATGGCCGGCAGGTCGAGACCGGCATGGGTGGCAGCACGGCCCGACCGGTTGTCGCGCAGAAGCTCACGTGCGTGCGTCAGCGGTCGTCGTCGGGGTCGATGTCTAGGCGATCGGCGATGTCGCGCTTCAGTGCCACGTCGGCGTCGTCCGCCGACATCGCGCGGCCGTCGAGATCGGCGAGGCGATCCCGGAGATCGTCCTCCAAGGGTGCATGGAACCCGTTCTCCCGGGTCGCCAGGACGAACCGCTGGGCGTCGCGTGCGCCGCGAAGCTCGCCGAGGAAATGCAGCTGCCGGCCGGAGACGAGGTCGGCGACGACGACGCGGTTGTTGGGGCTGATGCGCACGTAGGGGCGCAACGCGGCCGGCTGGCTTCCCGGCGTGTAGCCGGAATGCAGGGTCTTGCGGAACACTTCCACGGCAACCGGCTCCGCCGCCGCCTTCCGCATCTCGCCATAGCGTCCGGCGCTCAGGTGGTTCGCGAGCTTTTCGATCGTCCCGCGGTTCTGCTGGATGACCCGTTTCGCCTCGACGTCCTCACGGCGAGGCCCGTCCCTCTTGGAGATGATGTGAACCACGTTTCCCTCCTCGAACTGTTCCGAGAATTTCTCGTTTCAGCTGCGCAGCAGCCGCGGAAACCTTTCGGACAGCGCTTTTCTGGAATTGTATCAAGAATAAGTTCTGCGGTCACTGATTTGCCAATGGAGACCCAGGCCCCTAGGCCCGCCCCAGCCTCTCGGCACCTCCGCCGAGCGCCGGACCGGCCGTCGGATCGAAGTCCTCGGGCATGTCGGCGATCAGGGTGTTGGTGGTCAGCACGAGGGTCGCTACCGAGGCGGCGTTGCGCAGCGCCGTGTAGGTGACGCGCACCGGATCGACGATGCCGGCAGCGACCATGTCGGTCATCTCGCCCTTCGCCGCGTCGAAGCCGGTGCCGGCGGTGGCCTGTAGCAGGTCGCCGACGACGCGCTCGGGATCGTAGCCGGCATTGCGCGCGATGAAGGCTGCGGGCCGCGTCAGCGTCTCGCGCACCAGGCGGATGCCCTCGCCGATGTCGCCGTTGACGTTGCCGAGCCTCGCCCTGACCACCGCGGCACACTGCGCAAGCGCCGTGCCGCCGCCGGGGACGATGCCTTCCTCGGCGGCCGCCCGCGTCGCGTTCAGCGCGTCGTCGATCAGCTGGATCGTCCGCTTCTGCTCGACGGGGGTGACGCCGCCGGCATAGATCACCGCCGTGCCGCCGGACAGCTTTGCCAGCCGCTCCTTCAGCTTGTCCTGCTCGATGTTCGGGGGGGCGAGCTCGTACTGCCGGGCGACTTGGGCGCGCCGCGCGGCGATCTCGACTGGGTTGCCGGCGCCGCGGATGATCACGGTCTCGCGGGCGCTGGTGCGAACCTGGCGGGCGCCGCCGAGGTCGTCCAGCGTGACGTCGTCGAGCCGGCCGCCGAGGTCGCGGGCGATGACGCGGCCGCCGGTGATGATGCCGAGGTCGTCCATCATCGCCTTGCGCCAATGGCCATACTCGGGCGGGTGGACCACCAGCACCCGGCCGCGGTTGCCGTCGCCGAGCAGCGTCACGACGACCTCCGGCGAGATCTCCTCGGCCACGATGACCAGTGGGCGGCCGGTCTTCGCCACCGCCGCGCGGATCGCCGCCAGTTCCTCCGGCTGCCGGATCTTCAGATCGGTGAGGAGGATCAGGGGATCGTCGAGCACCACCTCCATCTTCTCGACGTCGGTCACCATGTGGTGGGAGATGTAGCCGCGGTCGAACGACATGCCCTCGACGACGTCGAGCGTCGTCTCGATGGTAAGGCCGTACTGCGAGCTGACGATGCCGTCGACGCCGACGCGCTCCAGCGCCTGGGCGACGAGGCCGCCGAGACGGGGGCAGGTGGCGGCGATCGTCGCCACCGCCTCAAGCGCGCGGCGGTCCTTCGCCGGCGTTGCCGAGGCCTTCAGCGCCTCCACCACGACGTCGACGGCGCGGTCGATGCCGCGGCAGAGGTCGACGGGCTTCACGCCGCGCTCGAGCGCGGCGACGCCGTTTTGGATCAGGCCGTTGGCGAGCACCATCGCGGTGGTGGTGCCGTCGCCGGCCACCTCGTTGGTCTGCATCGAGACCTCGCGGACGACCTGCGCGCCCATGTTCTCGAAGCGATCGAAGAGCTCGATCTCGCTCGCGATGGTGACGCCGTCGCGCGACACGATTGGCGTGCCGATCGGCCGGTCGACCATGGCGTTCATGCCGCGCGGGCCGAGCGTCGCCTCGACCGCGGCGGCGAGCTTGCCGACGCCGCGCGCGAGTGCGCGTCTCGCCTCGGCATCGTGGATGATCTGCTTTGCCATGATGGCGCACTCACTCCCGGTTTCTGCTTGGCAGTTCATGCTTCTCGATCGGCACGTCACGCGTCGCTGGAGTCTTGTCGTCGTTGCGCACGTCCGCTCCCGTCGCGGCCGTGGTCTCAGGCGGTGGGGCGGAGTGGTGGCACCCGGTCCAGCATGAAGTCGGCGAGCGTCGGCTCGTCGGTTTCCGGATCGAACTCCCGGTAGCGCGCCTGCAGCAGGCCCCGGCAGATCGCGCCGTTCGCCTCCATGTTGATGCGGACGGAGCGCAGCCCGCGCAGGTGGGCGGCGAGCGCATCCGCATCGATCGGCTGGCCGTCGAGCGTGACGAAAGCGAGGTCGTGCGGGGCGCCAGCGAGGCCGCGCTCGACAAGGATCGCGCGGTAGCGTGGCTTCTGGCGCGCGCCTTCGTCGTCGAGGATGACGGTGCGGTCGAAGCCGGCGAGGTCCATCGCGACGATCGCGGCCGGGTCGAAGCCGGCAGTGCGCAGACCGACCAGCACCGCCTCCTGCCGCCGCTGGAACGCCTTGCGGCGGAAGGTCTCCCGCAGCTCGTCGAGCGTCCCCTTCACCTCGAAGGCCTTGAACGCCTCGGCGAACGGCAGGCCGCGCCGAACGCCGTCGTTCACCTCGTCGGCGCACATGTGATCCTGCAGCCGCGGCCGCACCTCGCCCACCCACGGCAGGGCGCGCACCGCCCGGCCGATGTCGTCGGCCATCAGGAAGGCGAAGTTCGGCGAGCACCAGTAGGTCGGCAGGCGGAAGGTGACGTCCACCCCGCCGGCCGCGTCGACCTCGACGCTCTCGACGAAGCCGAGCTCCGTCATCGGCTCGTCGAGCTCCGGGTCGGTGACGTGGGCGAGGCGTGCCCATACCTCGCCGACCCGCTCGCCGTCGACCCAGACGGGCCCGACCGCCGGAATGGGTGCCGCCGCGGCGCCCATCGCGGTCATTCCGCCGCCTCGGCAACCGCCTCGTTGCGCAGCTTCGCCTTCTGCGCCTCGATGTCGATGCCGTAGAGCCGCGCGGCGTTGAGGCCGAGGATCTTGCGCTTGGCGTCCGCCGTCAGGTCGACGCCGTGCTCGGCCTTGATGTCCTCGGGGATCTGGAAGTTCCAGAACTTCTCGACGAGCCAGCGCGGCGTCCAGATCGCGTAGTCGCTGCCGAACAGGATCTTGTCCTCGCCGACCCAGAACAACAGCTCGCTGATCACCTCCGCGAAGTAGCGCGGCCGGCTGTGGATGAACGGCAGTGCCACCGCCAGGCCGCCGTAGACGTTGGTCTCCTGCACGGCGATCCAGCAGAAGTCGTCGAGGCGCGGCAGGCCGCAGTGCTCGACGATGAAGTTGAGGCCCTGGAAGTCCGTCGCCGCGTGGTCGACGTCGTGAACGTCGAACGCGTCCTTGTCGAGCGGGACGATCGTCGGCCCCTTGTGCACGTGGATGTTGGTGATGCCGAGGCTCTGGCAGAGCTCGAGGCAGCGGTAGGCATCGGGATCGGTGAGCTTCCAGCCCCGCGAGGCGCCGTTCCATTCGGCCGTGTAGAGCTTGACGCCCTTCACGCCGAAGGTCTCCTTCAGGTAGTGGATGTACTCGATCGCCTTCTCGCCGTCGCGCGGGTCGAACGAGCCGTTCAGGATGAAGCGGTTCTTGTAGCGCTTCGCCATCTCGGCGTTCCGCTCGATGGTGTTGAAGCCGTTCTTGTAGAAGTCGAGCAGGTACGTCGACTGCACGATGGCGACGTCATCGGGGCCGTCTACGAACAGGTCGTGGTACATCTCCTCGGCGCTGTATTTCTCGAACTTCGCCTTCGGCCAGAGCTTGTCCTTCGGGCTCAGCGCCGAATGGTAGGCGTAGAAGCAGTCGATGAACTGCTTGCCGTGGATGTTGCTCTGGTTCTCCGGGCTGCCGTCCCAGAAGTGGGTGTGGCCGTCGACGACGAAGATCTCTTCGCCGGAAGGTGTCTTGAACATGTGAGGTCCCCGATCCGTTGCGCGACCCGAAACGGTCCGCTCCCGTAGCCCAGCGAGTGAGAGAACACGCGGCGTCGCTTTGTCGGCCCGGGAGGCCGGCACGGGACGGAGGTCGAGATGACGCGCCGCCCCGTGCCGAACCGTCGAGCCGGGCGCGCGTTACTCGATGTACTTGCGCATGGCGTCCATGTCGCCGAACAACGTCACCGTGTTGTCGTCGACGCGGACCATGCGGCCGTAGTGCGTGGAGGTATTCACCTCGAAGGTCTCGGCGGTCATCTCCTTGCCGAGGATGTCGCTGATCTCGTCCATCTTGAAGACGAGCTCGCCCTCGCCGTCGATGCGGATGAGAGCGGGCTGGTAGGTGATGGTGACCTTCGGCTTCGTGCCCATGAACTCGGCGATGGCGCGGGCCTCGACGCTGTCGTTCATGGTGACGCCGCACTGGTGCGAGATCGTCTGGTCGAAGACGATGTCGCTCATCTTGTGGAAGATGTTGTGGTGCTCGGCCGTTCTCGATGCGACGGACATGTGAACTCACTCCTTGGGAAGGTTCAGGCCGAGTTCGCCGAGGATCTTGGTGATCCGCTCGATCGAATTCGCCTTGGCATCCGCGAACTGCACGGGCTTCGAGTGCGGCTGCGACCAGATCGGCTGCAGCCCGGTGGCGGCCTTCGCCGCCAGCGCGGCGTGCTTGCGCACCCAGCCCTGGAACAGCGCGGTGTTGTGCACGCCGTGCTGCGGGTCGGTCGCCAAAAGGTGGAAGAGGTCGATGGCGTTGGCGAGGTTGCGCTCGTAGTCGGCCTCGGCGGCGGACACCACCGACGGGGTGATGAAGTCGCCGTTCGCGGCGGCGGTCTGCATCAGGAAGCCCGAGCGGAACAACTCGCCGACCAGCGGCTCGAAGACGATGTTGGTGGCGAAGTACTGCTCCAGATAGTCGGTCGCCCCCATGATCGATTCGACTGCCTCGCGCGTGCCCTGCCAGATCGGGTCGCCGACCCAGGCGCGCTTGCCCGCCTCGTCGTCGAAGCCAAGGATGTCCATGCCGATCTCAGCGAGGTAGAGCGTCAGGTCCTGCGCCAGGCGAAGCTTGTACGACGAGTTCGTCAGCGTCGCGTTGTTGATCATCTGGGTGTAGCCGTAGCGCTGCGCCTGCATCAGCGACGTGCCGAGGCCGAACTCGGCGTGCTTCCAGGCGCCCAGATGGTTCTGCAGGATTTTCACCCACGCCTTGTCGAACGCCTTCGGCGCGCCGGACTTGCGGCCGTTGATGATGACGTTCTGCACCATCGCCTCGATCTTCGACTGGCGCTGGTAGTGGGTGCGCTCCCACTCCTGGTCGGGGGCGCGGAAGGCGTGCCAGTTGGAGCTCAGCGCCGCCGTCGCATCCTTGAAGTAGGCGCCGCGGCCGTCGGGGAACGCGATGATCCAGTTCTGCAGCAGATACCGCTCGGGATCCGGCTGCACGTCGACCGTCACGTCCTCGTAGTGCGTGGCGCGCTTTCCCTTCGGATCGAAGTAGTTGTAGTGGCGGCTGTCCGAACCCGGGAAAACGGCGGAGCCCGCTGCCCCGGATTTCACCGCTACGCTCTCTGCCAGTGCCATGTGGTTTTCCTCCCTCTGCTTGATCTCGCAGGTCTTCTGCGTCGAACCGCCGGCAACGCCGGCGATCCGCGTCAGTTGCTCGCCGGCGTGAACTTGTCGAAGAACACGCGGTCGGACTCGATGTCGTTCATGAAGAGGACGGGCGTCAGCGCCTCGATCATCGGGGCCGGACCGCAGGCGTAGACGTCGACCGCCTCGCCGAGCCCGAGCCGGCGCAGGTGCGCGCCGACGACCTCGTGGACGAAGCCGCGCTCGCCGTCCCATTCGGTGTCCTCGGCCGCGTGCGACAGCACCGGCACGAAGGTGAACTGTTCGATCTCGGACGCCATCCTGGTGAATTCGTCGAGATAGAACAGGTCATTGCGGGTGCGGGCGCCATAGAAGAAGTAGACCGGCCGGTCCTCGCCGCTCTCGACGTGGTCGTGCAGGATCGACCACAGCGGCGACATGCCGGACCCGCCGCCGACCATGATCACGGCTCCTTCCCGGTCTTCCCGCCGGAAGCAGGTGCCGTAGGGTCCTTTGACGGCAACGGCGGTTCCGGCGGGCAGCCCGCCGTCGAGTCGGGAGGAGAATCGTCCGTCGGGGTATTTCTTGATGATGAACGAGAGGTTTTTGGCTTCGCCCGGCGTATTTGCCATGGAAAACGAGCGAGTAATCGCCTCCGCCCCCGGGAGCGTGATGTCGACATACTGCCCTGCCCAGAACTTCAAGGGTTGCTCGAGCGCGACGTCGAGGCGGCGGATGTCGTGCGTCAGCGCGGTCACGCCGGTGATCGTGCCCTCGAACTGCTTGACCGGGATCGCCTTGGCGAGCAGCTCCTCGTCGTAGTTGAGCAACTCGACTTCGATGTCGGAAAGCGCCAGCGTCCGGCACAGCAGGATGTGGTCCTGGCTGCGTTCCATCTCGTTCAGCGCGAAGGTCGAATACTTCTTCAGCTCGATCTCGCCCTCGGTCAGCACGCTCTTGCAGGCGGCGCACTGGCCCTCCTTGCAGCCGTGCGGCAGCGCGATGCCCTGGCGGAAGGCGGCGTTGAGAACCGTCTCGTTCTCCTCGACCTCGAACTCGACGCCGACCGGCTGCAGGCGAACGGTGAACGTCCCGCTCATTGGGCGTGGCTCCTACGACGACGAAGGGTGATGGGGCATCTGCCGGCACGTGTCGTGCCGGGCCTGGAGGGACGGCGCCAAGTCGTCCGGCGCCGTCCCTAGACTTACTTGTTGATCAGATCAGCCGCTGCAGCTCAGTTGCAGGGGTTGATCTTGAAGCCGGCGCGATATTCCGCGAGGTGCTTCTCGCGCTCGGCCGGGGACATGCCGCGCAGGATCTGCAGCGGGCTCTTCACCGTGTGGCCGCGGACGTCGTCCACCGTCCACATCTCGTCCTGCTCGAAGCGCAGGTGCGGCTGCGGCACCAGCGTCTTGCCGTCGGACCGGATGAAGTTCAGGTCCTTCAGGCAGTCGACGAGGTCCCAGTCGTGGTAGCAGCCCTCCCACTCGCGGCGGCCGCTGAACCGGCCCATCGCCGGCGTCGGACGGCCCTGGTACTCGCCGGCGAACGCCTCGACGGCGGTCCAGCGATCGATCTCGTGGGAGAACGTGTGGATCTGGCCGTCGATCTCGTCGGTGACGATGTCCTCGCGGATCAGGCACGGCACCAGCGTCGACCAGCAGCGGTGCGGGTAGACGTAGCCGACGTCGGCATTGAACGGGATCACCGTCTGGCCGCGGTGCGACAGCTTCTCGTACCACTTCCAGAAGTCGCCGAACTCGGCGTACCAGCCCGGATACTTGTGCTCGAACCACTCGAAGTCCTTGTCCGTCTGGGCTTCGATCCGCCAGAAGTTGAACGGCCAGCCGACCGCGAAGAACTGGCCGACCTTGTGCACGTAGAACTTCTTCGTCAGGCGGTTCCAGGCTTCATGCACGTCGTCGTGGTGGATCTTGATGCCGTATTTCTCGAGCGGCAGCATGTAGGTGCGGTAGTAG